>Ga0155255_124_pt2 | contig 3576 bp, 3 predicted proteins | sample RifCSPhighO2_02_FD_106223 | JGI IMG/M metagenome (GOLD analysis project Ga0155255, IMG submission 106223) | Candidatus Daviesbacteria bacterium RIFCSPHIGHO2_02_FULL_39_12 | reverse complement strand
GTTAAAACAATTAAAATAACCATGACAATCCAACTTGTGATTAAAGTATTAGTAATGGGCAAACCCTGTATATGCCCCAAAACTTCCGGCGCCAAAATTATTCCATGTTCCATATATCTATTGTGCTAGAATTCCGAATATTTTACAAGAAGGCTTTAACCTCCGTCAAATATGCAGTTAATCCAGTTTTTCTCTTTGGGCGCGGAGGAAAAATAACCACTGTTCAAAGAAGGCAAAAATACCCTTAAACGGCGTTTCAATAATAAAGTCAAAGACAAAAAGAATAATATTAATTTGAGAAATTGCCAAAGTTAACCTGCTGCCTACCTGAATAAACGGCATAAAGAAAAAATCAAACAGTATAGAAGCCAGATCATCCTTTCTGTCTCTTATCGTGTACATATGCGCAGTCCTGTTAATTCTATATGATACAAAAGAAACTATAGCCAAAAAGAAAATGAAGACCGCCTGAGAGAAAGGATTGACACTTAGTTTCGAGAGAACAAATACTATGGCCCCAAAACTTAAACCAAAAGTAGCCAGCCAAAGCGCCAAAAATACAGTCCAAAGCCAGGGATCTGTCCTGCCGGGCTTTTTCTTTACAACTAATGGTGTTTCCAGTGCCGGGTCTTCGTCAAATAAAATAGTATGAATCCTTTTTTGAATTTTAAAGGAATTCTCCCGGCTGGGGGTTTTAATTAATAAACCGACTATGATCATAAGCAGCGCCGGAGTCAGCACATTAATGGCAATCGAGGACCAGATAACCTGGCCGTAGATCAGCCTTTCATAAGTGCCTTCTATAAATAGGGCAAAAACCGCTTTGGTAAAGAATATAAAAATCACACTCCTGATAATGGCCCTGCCGACCTTGCCCCTGATAGCCTTATATTTTTCCAAGCAGGCGCTGAGTATTTCCATATTGAGCCTTTCTTCATCATCAACCAGTCTGGAGACATGGCCGCGGTTTTTCCTAAAAACTCCATCAAGAATTAAAAAGGGGGCAATTTGGTTTTTAACGTAAGTGTAGATTTTATCCTTGGCCATGTATTCAAATTGTTCTTTAATTTTTTTGACAGCCTGGGGAAACCCGTCAACAATTTCCTCAAAATTCTCCCGGGTCAATTTATCAAAGTACTGCGTAAAAAGATGGTAGCGCAAAAAGGCCAAATCATCACTGGCATAAGCGCGTCTTACCGCAATAAAGGTTTGGATATCCCGTATTTGATCCGTATCATCAACAATGGAAATTCTTTTTCTAAAAATCTGAAAGATAAAATTGCTCATCAGATCCTTAGGATCATTGGGTTTTAAAATCTTTTCAATCTCCGCAGATAAAAGCTGCAATATCCATTCATTAACCAAACCCTTATTAATCCTATGCTTGTCATTAATTTTTTTCTCCAAAGATAAATGAAGATCTATAGTCTGAGCCACCTGAACAATAACCGACTCGGGTATGCTGGAATCCGGAAAATATCTGGCCCAAACCAACTCGCGGATTAAGGGAGCTGCCACATTCTGTCCATTGCCCCCCAAAATCAGCCTTCTTTTTAAAATCCTCTCAATAGCTGAACGCAATATCACCTCATCAGCGTTATAATCCATGGCTGTCCTGAATCTTTCATACCAGCTGGCCAGTTCAGCAACCAGTGGATTTACAGAAATTGTCCTGTCCTCGTTTTTGGCATAAACCCTGTCATAAGCAGCCACCAAAGCTTGTGTTAATCTGGTAGTAATTTTAACCATCGCAAGCTTAATCTTAACACAAACACAAGTTTCGCACTGCCTCTTTTAAATACTTCACTTTTAGGTATAATGAACTCATGAGCCCTGATGAAAAATTTAAACTTATAACCAGGAATTTAGAGGAAGTTTTAACTGAAGAAGAATTAAAATCTTTAATTGAATCCGGCACGCCGCTTAAACACTATATTGGCTTTGAAATCTCCGGCAAATTACATTTGGGTTCTTTATTTACCTTACTCAAGGTCAAAGACCTGCAAGATGCCGGAGCCCGGACTATTATTTGGCTGGCTGATTTACATTCTGCTATTAATGATAAATTAGACGGCAAGTTAGAAACTATTCAAAAAGCAGCCAAAGGCTATTTTACCGAAGCTTTCAAAGCTCTTTTTATAAGTATCGGCGGAAATCCTGATAAATTAATCTTTAAGCTTTGCTCTGAAACTTATGCTCAAAATCCTGACTTCTGGTTAACACTTTTAGAAATTGGCAAAACCACTACTTTAGCCAGAACTAAAAGGTCTATTACTATTATGGGTAGGGGAGAGTTAGATGATAATATCCCTACAGATAAATTATTTTATCCTATCATGCAGGCTGCAGATATTTTCCTTTTAGATATCAATATTGCCCATGCCGGTTTAGATCAAAGGAAAGTGCATGTTATAGCAAGAGACAGCGCCAATCAGGTCAAAACCCATGCTTTAAAAGACAATAAAGGCAATCAAATTAAACCGGTGGCAATACATCATCCTATACTCTTATCCCTAACCGGATTACCTCAGAATGTCCAAGGGGAAAAGGATGAAATAGCCATGAAATCTAAAATGAGCAAATCCAAAGCAGGCAGCGGCATCTCAATTCATGACTCACCGGAGGATATCCAAAATAAGATAAATCAGGCTTATGCTCCGGAGGGAATAATAGAAAACAATCCTGTTTTAAACTGGACTAAGTATTTAGTGTTTTATGAACCCAATTTTGATTTTACTATTAAAAGGCCGGAAAAATGGGGAGGAGATTTAAGTTACTCCTCGTATGAACATTTGGAAAAAGATTACGCGGAGAAAAAATTACATCCGCAGGATTTAAAAGCTGCACTAGCAGAATGGTTAATTAAAAAGCTGGAACCGGTACGTAAGTATTTTGAAGATCCAACCAAAAAAGCTTTATTAGATTTTATTATATTATTATGATGTACTCACAAAAGTTTAAAATTTTTTGGATAATTTTGTCAGTAATTGCCGGAGTGTCAATTATCCTTTTTTCTTTTCTGCCGCTCCTGGTTTCCATAAGGTAAACTTTAAATATGCCCGAAACAGAATTAGCTATACCAACGCCACCGACCGAGAAAGCTAATCCTCCACCCCTTATTAATCCCGGGTATTTAAAAGGTTTAAACAGACAAGATATTGTTGAATTATCCTATCGTGTAGCCGACGTATTATATGCGAGAAATTTAGGAAGTTCCAATATTCAAACAGACGAACAACACAAAGCAGACAGTAGATATTTGCAAAGTGTGGCCAGAACCAAAAATGGTAGAATGAATTTGAGGGGACATCTACCGGTTTCAATTGCGGATCCTGATGATTTATGGATTACAGTTCATGTTTTATACCCTAAAGAGCAGGCAGAGGCGATTTATGGAATTATTCGTAGAGCTCAACTGATAGCTTTAGCTCAAGAGACAAATCAAACAGTCAGGATACCTGAAGGCATAAAGGCCGGTAAAATTCATCAAAAACTGATTAAAAATCCGGACAATGAGGTTTTAAAGTATGTTAATAACCAGCAGCTTTTATATGGTGAAGGAGCCTGTTTCCGGTT
>Ga0155255_131_pt1 | contig 5010 bp, 7 predicted proteins | sample RifCSPhighO2_02_FD_106223 | JGI IMG/M metagenome (GOLD analysis project Ga0155255, IMG submission 106223) | Candidatus Daviesbacteria bacterium RIFCSPHIGHO2_02_FULL_39_12 | reverse complement strand
AGTTATTTAGAATTAGTGGGGTAATGTCAGTTTGTGCTGTTGTTACACGAAATCTAAACTGTCTTCTAAAAACGAAGTCTGAAATGTCCTAAACTTTTCTCACTGTCCAGCTTAGGGGGTGAGAAAAATGCAAAGACATGATTTGTCTTTTAAACAAGAGATTGTTAAAAAGCTGGTAAAAGGTAAGTTGGATAGAAAGGAAGCCTGTCATTTGCTTGGATGTTCAAGCAAAACCATCACAAGGTATTTAGATAAAGCTGCAAAAGGTGGCTTAGGTGCTTTAAAAGATGGCAGGCATAGTAACTACTCCAAATTAACCCCTAAACAACTCCTAGGGGTAATAAAGGAGAAAAAAGAATGAAAAATTCTTTGCCTGGCAGATTAAGTTTAATGAGGAGTTTAAATCAGATGGTCTGGGTATGCATAAAAGAACTCCTGCCCAGGTTTACCAACCATCAGAGAAAAGAAAACCCAAGCAGGAGTTACAGCAACTTCTAACAATTACAGTTAGAAGATATGTCTACACAGACTCAACTATATCACTTTTTGGGATCAGGTACAAAATCCCAGCAGGATATATAGGCTGTAGGATTTGGCTCTACCTAAAAGGAGATAAAGTATCACTTGAGGCTATGGATAAGATTATCTACAAGTTTAGACTGAAGGTTTAAAAATATAAACTGTTCCTTCAGTCTGGACAGTTTAGACTACGTAAACTTAGGACAATTGAGATTTCGCATTACATATTTTACATTTTTTAAATGGTATTAACTTGGGCGGCGGAGGGTTATTTTAAAATAGCTTTCGGCATATTCTGCTTTAGGTTTAACTTTTTTACCTGCTTCATGATTGAAAAATCTAATTCTTTCTAAAAACTTTTTCATGTCTATAAATTGACTGGTGTGGCAGGCTATAACTTTCATTTTTAAATCTAAAGTTTGCGATATATCCACAAAAAAATTATTTTTGGAAAAATTTACCAGTAAAACTTCTTCCACCACATGAGGTTCTAATCCTTGTTCCAGTAAATCCGGATAAGTTCTAACATTTCTGGCAAAAGGGAAAACTGCATCCAATGTCGCTTGTCCTGCCACTCTATGATCCGGATGATTAATAAATTGGCGGTTGTCATCATAAACAAAGGTAGGATCAAAGCAGATAACTGTAGTTGGTTTAACTTGCCTTATGATTCTGACAATTTCTTTTCGTAACTCGTGATTATTTTCTAATTCCCCATCTACAAAGTCTAAAAAGAATACTTTTTTAACTCCTAAAATATCCGCAGCCTTTTGTTGTTCGGCATGTCTTAATTTGGTTAAATCCTGGTGAGAAATATGACGGTCTTCTGAACCTTTGGAGCCGTCTGTTAAAACTAAATAATAAACTTGCCCGCCTTCTTTAATCCATTTGGCAACAGAACCTGAAGATCCTATATCAATATCATCCGGGTGGGCGCCTACGGCAAGGACTATTTTTTTAGCATTCATATTTTCCTTTGTCATCCCTGCGGATGCAGGGATCCAATTAAGGGAGTCTTGGTCGGAATTAGATTCCCGCCTGCGCGGGAATGACAATTTAAGTAGTTAAGCTCTTGTTTCTGCGACAATTTTTTTGAAGTCATCCCTGTGATTGACTGCCAAATCAGCGAGTATTTTTCTGTCTAAATTAATATTTTTAGTCTTAAGTCCTGCTATGAATTTAGAATAGCTTAAGCCTTCTGCTCTGACTGCATTGCCAAGCTGGACAATCCAAAGCCGTCTCATGTCTCTTTTTCTAAGTTTCCTGCCGGCAAAAGCATATTCTCCGGCGTGCAACAGGGCAGACTTTGCTTCTCTAACAAGTTTACTTCTGCCGCCTCTGTAGCCCTTGGTTAACTTATGTAATTTTTTATGTTTTCTATGGGTAACAATGCCTCTTTTAACGCGTGCCATAATTAGTGACTAGAGTCGAGAGTTAAGAGTCTAGAGTTGTTTTGCCTAGACTCTTAACTCTCGCGACTAGACTCTACCCCCTCCTTTTTTAAATACATTAATAATTTTTCCCCAATATCCGGCACGATTATACCCTGAATAGTTTCTCGGAATCGAGTTGCCTGTTCTTGCTCTGCCTGTTTGTTTAAAATTTCTGGTTTCTCTGCCCATTTTAGTCTCCGATAATATTTTTAAATCTTTTTGATTCACCTTTGAAATATTCCATGGTTTTTTTCTGGCTTTCTAAAGCTCCTTTGGATTTGTGTCTTTTTAAATGGCCTGCACCAAGTTGATGCCTACGTAAAATCTTACCTTTTGAGGTAATCTTGATTCTTTTTAATATAGTTTTTTTAGTTTTTTGCTTCGGCATTGTTAATTCCTGTTGTCATCCCGAAGAATGTCGGAATCCAATTAATTAAGTCACGTTCGAAATTAGATTCCCGTCTTCGCTCGCTTCGCGAAGCGAGCGGGAATGACAGTTTCGTGTCCTTTAATTCCACCTTTTGTTTTTCCTACAATTACAGACAACTTTCTCCCTTCCATTTTAGGTTCTCTTTCTACTCCGGCTTTATCTCCCAATAGCGCTAAAGCTTCCTGTAATACTTTATGGCCTAATTCCTGATGAGCCATCTCCCTACCTTTAAACTTAACTGTTAATTTAACCCTATGCCCTTCTTTTAAAAACTCTTCTGTCCGGTTTAGTCTGACTTTTAGATCGTGTTCAGCTATTCTGGGAGACAGCCATAACTCTTTTAATCCCCCCTCTGAGCTTTTTTTATTCCCCCGATCCTTTTTACTTTCCTCGTATCTAAACTTTTGGAAATTAGCCAGCCTGGCAACAGGAGGATTGGCAGAGGCAGCAATTTCAATTAAATCTAGTCCCAGTTGTTTGGCTTTACTCAAGGCTTCCTGACGGGGAATTACCCCCATTTGTTTCCCTTCGGAGTCAATAAGCCGTAAAGTCGGAGCTTGAATATGCTCGTTAAGACGATAAAATTTAGCCAGTAACTAAAACCTCCTTAAAGTTTTCTTCAAAAATTTTAGCATACTCACAATTTAGATTCAATGGTTGTTTTAATCTTCTTAATAAACTCATCCAGCTTGATTGCGCCTAAGTCTTCTCCGGACCTGGTTCTGAGGGCTACTTTATTTTCTGATTGTTCTCTGTCACCTACGATGATCATGTAGGGGATTTTTTGCAATTGAGCATCCCTGATTTTTGCCTGCATTTTTTCGGCACGTAAATCAACCTTAACTCTGATATCCGCACTCTTTAATTGTTCGAGTACATTTTGTGCATATTTATGATGGCGATCGGCAATGGGTATAATTTGTACCTGGATTGGTGATAACCAAACCGGCAAAGCTCCGGCGTAATGCTCGATTAAAATGCCAATAAACCTTTCTAAAGATCCGTAAACTACCCTATGAATTGCAATAGGCGTTTTAACTTGTCCGTCTGCATCAGTGTATTTCAAATCAAATCTGACAGGTTGCTGGAAATCCAATTGCAAAGTGCCCATTTGCCACTCTCTACCTAAAGAATCTTTCATTAATATATCAATCTTTGGTCCATAAAAAGCTCCTTCTTTTTCTGCCACAAAGTAATCTTTACCGCTTTGCTTTAGAATCTTTTCCAAAATTTCCTCAGCTTTGTCCCAGACCTTTGGATCACCCATAAACTTTTCCGGCCTTTTACCTAGCCTAAAAGAATACTCCAGATTAAATATAGAATAAAATTTTTCTACAATCTCAAAAAGTCTTTTATATTCATCTTCTATTTGGGACTCGGAAACAAAGATATGAGCATCATCCTGTCTAAATTCCCGGACTCTGAAAAGCCCGTTTAATACTCCTGATAATTCGTAACGGTGAAGCGGGTCTGTATCAGACAGTCTTAAGGGAAGATCTTTATAGGATCTTGTTTTAAAGCCGAAAATGACCATGGCATTTGGGCAATTCATGGCTTTCATGCCGTATTCTTCATTTGGACCCATATTTGCCACAAACATATCCTGCCAATAGTGATCAAAATGTCCTGAGGTAATGTATAAGTCTTTTTTATTCAATATCGGTGAAACAATTTCCTGATAGCCTCGTTTAGCATGTTCTTCCCTCCAAAAGCTGATCAATTCATTGTATAAAATAACTCCTTTTGGCAGCCAGTAAGCCATGCCCGGCGAGGTTTCATGGAAGAAAAATAATTCCAGTTGCGGACCAAGCTTTTTATGGTCCCGCTTTTTGGCTTCCTCCAGCATTTCCAAATACTTATCCAATTCTTCTTGAGTTGGAAAACAAGTTCCGTAAATTCTAGTCAGCATTTTGTTTTTCTCAGAGCCTCTCCAGTAAGCTCCGGCTATGGATAAGAGTTTGAAATGTTTAATATCTTTAGGATTTTCAAGATGCCCACCCTTACAAAGGTCCAAAAATTTTCCCTGAACAGTTTCTGTAATGGTTTTGCCTTCTTTGGTAAATTCCTCAACCAGTTCTAGTTTATATGGATTGTGGGCAAAATCCTTGCGCGCTTGTTCAGCCGGAACTTCCCTGATTTGTAAAGTATCCCAAGTTGCAAGGATTTGTTGCATTTTCTGCTCTATTGCACTCAAATCTTCTTCAGTGATTTTCATAGCTCCAAAATCAAAATCCTGATAAAAACCATTTTCAATGGCAGGCCCAATAGCATTATAAGTGCCCGGCCAAAGTTCGAGTACGGATGCTGCCAAAAGATGGGCACAAGAGTGCCTTAGATTATTTAAATATTCTTTATCATCCATAGCTTTAATATATCAGAAACAACTTATAAGTTGAAGGGCTTAATGATAATGTTTAGCAACCTCTCATTGGAAGAGCATGCAATTTCTGATTGCGTCTGTGTATCCCTTGCCTTACTATAGCCCTAGGAAGATGTGGTCTCAGTATAAGTTAATATTTGCATCGTAATCATTGTTTGGAAAATAACATATAGTGACCGCAAAACGAAATGTCATATTTGGTAAGGGAAAATTTGGTCATTTGTTAGAGTCATAAATCCTTGTTTTGT
>Ga0155255_109_pt2 | contig 6675 bp, 9 predicted proteins | sample RifCSPhighO2_02_FD_106223 | JGI IMG/M metagenome (GOLD analysis project Ga0155255, IMG submission 106223) | Candidatus Daviesbacteria bacterium RIFCSPHIGHO2_02_FULL_39_12 | reverse complement strand
ACCGCCGTTTGCTTTCCCGAAAAACTGAATTTGAATTTGTCCGACCTTACGATTTAATTCCGAAATATGCGGAAAAATGCGAGCGTAGCCCCGCCGAAGGCGGGGCGAGCGAGCAAACTCTTTCCCCTGAAAATTTGAAATGTCTGAATTGGTCGGGAGTCAGAAACTTCCCTTGAACTGCTTAATTATATTACAAAAAATATAGAAATTGTTAATTTATTTAATTCTGAAATTGGAAGCTACTACAGAGGTGAAAAGCAATTTCCAGCTCAGAGTTATCCAGTTATGCTATAATCTTTGGCAGTCATGGATGACAAAGTTCAGAAAGATAATTTAACAGATTTAGCCTCAAGTTTAGCTACTCAAAGCGATAATTCCCAGCCTCAACAATCAGATGATAGTCAACCAACAGATACCAACAATAATCAACAGGATCAACAACCAACTCAGAATTTAGCAGATAACCAAGTAGTAGGTTCAAATGGCGAGGTTATAGACTTAGGTAGAACTTCTGAGGACTCCATTAACAAGTAATATTATTAGGGCAAAATCTCTTGAACTCTTGTTAGTTACTAATTGCATAAACGACTATGTTATTATGATATTTGATGACAGAAGTTCCTACCGGAGTTGAAAATACAGAACGCAAAGTTGAAACTTTACCCTTTCCTCAAGATCCAAAAGAACGTCTGAACGCACTTCTTTCATCCCTAAACTTTGGGCCAAAAGCTGTAACCCTATTGCTTTTGCCTCAACATGGAGTTTATATATCGCCAGGTGAATTAACCGCTCAGTTTAGAGGTACTTTTCAGGGTTCTGAAATGTCAACGGTATCAAAAACAACAGCCCGAGGGTATACAAGAGAAAGTCTATTTAATTTAGGACTAGTTGCAGAAGAATATTCTATGGATCATTTTGGCCAAAAGAAAATAGTTGGTTATGGTCAATCCGAAGCTGGTCAAAAGTACGGAGTTAGAGCAGCCTGTTTAGTTCTTAAGACAGAAAATGAAAACGGGATAAGTTTAAGACTTTTTTTTGGTTCATCTAACACTAACTCACAGGAGCAGGTAAGGGCACCTTTAACAAGAGCTTTAATTTTACGTCTCCTCCGTGGACAGAGCAAACCAGTAACAGAAATCGAGATTGCCCGTTCCTTAGGAGTAGGGACTGGTGTGGTGCATGATTCAATACTATCATTAGCTCAAGGAGATGCGATCACTAGTACTAGATCCTCTTGAATTAGCAATGTAAATATGACATGCTGTAATCTTCGTGAGGAGGTGAACACATGCATATATCTGCCCAAACAAAATATCATGTAGCACTCACTGAACAGGAAAAGACAATACTCTCAGCACTTATCCGTAAGGGAATAGCCAAAGCAAGAGTTATCACACGGGCGCGGGTACTTTTACTCGCTTCAGAAGGAAGAAAAGACAGGGAGATCTATCGATCGCTTTTAATCTCATATTCCACACCCCATGATGTCCGCAAGAACTATGCCCGGGGAGGACTTAACCGGGCATTGTATGATGCTCCCAGACCTGGTCAGGCGCGAAAACTGACAGGGAAACAGGAAGCAGAGGTGATTGCAATCGCCTGTACTGATGCACCGAAAGGCTATGTCAGATGGACACTTGATCTGTTAACAGAGGAGGTTACCAACAAACTGGGGGTCTCAATTGGCAGGACTGCCATATGGCACATCCTTTTAAGAAATAATCTTAAACCCCATCGGAAAAAAAATGTGGTGTATTCCCACAGTAACTCCTGAGTTCAAAAGACGGATGTTTGATGTGTTGAAAGTCTATGAAAGACCGTATGATCCGCAAAAACCTGTTGTCTGTATGGATGAGAAAAGCAAACAGCTGTTAAAAGATACCAGAGCTCCACTTACAGGAAAACCGGGAAAACCAACCAGAGCTGATTATGAATACAAGAGAAACGGTACAGTAAATCTGTTCGTGGCTGTAGAACCTAAAGGGAAGAAACGGATTGTCCGTGTAACCCGGAGAAGGACAGGAAAAGATTATGCCTCTTTTATCAAGCATCTTGTTAACCATGTGTACAAAAAAGCAAAAAAGGTTGTCCTGGTTGAAGATAACTTAAACACCCATAACAAGGAAACGTTGATTGAGGTGTTGGGAGAACAGGAAGGGAAAAGGATTGCAGAAAGGATTGAGTGGCACTTTACACCAAAACATGCCAGCTGGTTAGACCAGGCTGAGATTGAGATTCATTCACTTGAGACTCAATGTTTAAACAGAAGGATGCCAGACTTTCATACCATGCAGTCGGAAGTTGCTGCCTGTGTGAGAAAAAGAAACCGGGATAAATGTGGCATTAACTGGCAATTTACCAGGGAGGAAGCGAAAGAAAAGTTCAAGCTTTCTCAGGCTCTTTGACATAATGGATTGGAAAATTAGGGGGATGTAATACTAGTTGCAACCTTTCTGCAGCACCAGAAAATCCATCCGGGAAATAGCGTACGATTGCGTGCGCCAAATCTGAACGTTTAGCATTTATTAGATTAATATTGCTGAAGCTAGTGTCCTGTCTTTAAATTAGCTTTACACTCTTAACCTTGGTAATAATTTCTTCAGCAGTCTTTGTCCAGACAAATGGTTTGGGATTTTGATTATTGATCCTGATATATTCCTCAATTGCATGGATTAGCTCATCTACACTCCTGAATGTAGCTCTCCTGATTCTTTTCCTGGTAATCTCACCAAACCACCTTTCAACCAGGTTTAACCATGAGGAAGAGGTAGGGATGAAATGGAAATGGAATCTGGGATGTTTTTCTAGCCATAATTTAACCCGTTCATGTTTATGGGTGGAATAATTATCAACAATGCAGTGAATGTCTAAATCTTTTTCTACAGCCCCATCAATTAAGTTTAGAAATTTGATGAATTCCTGGTGTCTGTGCCTTTTGAGGCAAGTGCCAATAACACTACCTTTTAAGATATTGAGTGCTGCAAACAAAGAGGTGGTCCCATGCCTATTGGAAAGTTTAAAAGTTTTCACTAAATGGGGCTTTAAGTTATGGGCATGCCAGACCTTTTTGATGAAATCATGGGAAACATGATGTTTTTTGGCAAGTGTCCGGGTACTCCAATGGGTGCTGTCTAAAGGTTTAGTGTAGAGTGTATCATAGATAATTGCCTCAACAATCTCTGCCTTGATCTCTTTTTTCCTGCCTCTGCCTTCCTCAATCTTTAAAATTCCCGCTGTGCCTTGTCCTTTAAACCTTTCTCTCCATAAAAGTACTGTGGGACGGCCTATGGTAAGCTTCCTGGCTATAGCCAGGTTTGCCATACCCTCTCCTGCTAAAAGGATAATGCGGGCTCTCTGGGCAATACCTTGAGGTGTTGAAGGGGACCGTACTAATTCCCGGAGAAGTAACCCATCCTGCTCTGGTATGAGTAAAGGTTTTGCTGCACTCCACATAAAACCAGCATATCCTACCCACAATATATTGTCAAGGTATTTTGATTACACTACACTAGTGCCATCAGCCATTACTGCTCGAATTTGTTGGAGAACAAATCTTTCTAACAATGCGCCATCCCGTGCTAGAACTTTCCATTTAATCCTACCTCGACTATCTCGGGGTACCTCTATAGTAGCTTGATCTATTGCTGATTCTCTCTTTGCTATATCCGGACTCATATTTCCTCTATCTTTAGCTTTGTATTCTTAACTCATGTTACGCAGTGTCATTCCCGCGGAGGCGGAAATCCATGTTTTTTATTTGTATAGATTCCCATTTTCATGGGAATGACAAGAGTGATTGCGTAACATGAGTTTTTAAATTAAGATGGTGGTAGATTATACCAAAAAAGACCCTATAGTTACAATTTTCTATAACAATAGAACTGCCGAGTTGTAAGGCAGTTACCACAGGAATAGCAATTAAAGCAGGTTAGCCTTATATTAAATGACAAAATTATTTAATGGGTCCTCTTCTTGTGTCATTTGTTTTTGCTTCCAACATTTCCAGCTTTAATATTTCCGTTAATTTCCTAGACCAAGCTTTTGAACAACCGATTTCCTTCATTAAATCACTTTTTACTGTAAATCCTTTGCCTGTACAAACCAAAGACACCAAAAGTTACACCATTGCTTTAGTCGGGGACTCTATGACTGAAACTTTAGGGACAGCAGATGATTTAAGGGAGGATTTAAAGACTTATTATCCGGAAAAAGTTTGGGATTTTAAACTTTGGCATTGGATCAACTTCAATCCTGTCTGTTCCGGATAGATTAAAAACAGAATCCAAAAGAAGTACCGAAACCTTGCCGGCAATACTCTCTACCAGACCGGACATCATATTACTTGAATCTTTTGGTAATAATCCTTTGTCGGATATGAATTTAGATAAAGGATTAAAAAACAAAATCAAACTTTAGATCAAATTGTCAAAATTATTAAAGATAAAAGTCCTAGTGCGGTTTTAATTTTTTTAGCAACCATCTCGCCTTCTAAAGAAAGGTATGCAGAAGGAGTAGTTAATTTATTACCTGAACAAAGAAAACAATGGTCAGAGGAAAGGATTGCCTATATTAAAAATCATATTAATTATGCCAAACTTCACCATATACCTTTAGTGAATGTTTATGAAAAGAGTTTGGATGATAAAGGTGAGGGAAAGTTAGATTATCTAAATGCCGGTGACTTTATTCATCCTTCACAAACCGGCATTTTATTTATCAGTCAACAAATAGCTGATTTTATCTCTAAAGAAAAAATCATTCCCAATCCTTGAGCATATCAGTTGACTCAAGCGGAAGATCTCTCGGATTAGTTTCTCACGAGTTTCTCACAAGCCCTTTAAAAAAAGAAGAGGATTTAAGTATAATAAGGGATAACTTTATGGATAGGAACTCAAGATATTTAAAAAGATTATTTGCAGTTTTTCCTGTTTTAAATAACAAAAATTATAGATTATATTTTTTAGGACAGTTAGTTTCCTTAATTGGCACCTGGTTGCAGATTGTGGCTCAAGGCTGGTTAGTGCTGCAACTGACAAACTCTCCCTTTTTAGTGGGACTGGTGGCGGCAATAGGCAGCTTACCCACCTTACTTTTTTCTTTATTCGGAGGGGTGATTATCGACAGATTTCCTAAAAAACAAATACTAATGCTCACCCAAATAAGTTCAATGACCCTGGCTTTTATACTGGGTATTTTGACTGTTTTCGATTTAATTACAGTTTGGCAGATTGGGATTTTGGCATTTCTTTTGGGAGTGGTTAATGCTCTGGATATTCCAACCAGGCAAGCTTTTGTGCCGGAAATGGTTATTAAAAACGAGTTGCCTTCCGCCATTTCCCTAAATGCCGGAACATTTAATGCAGCAAGGGTGATCGGGCCGGGTTTAGCCGGTTTTTTAATTGCTATTATGGGGACAGGAGGAGCGTTTATTTTAAACGGTATAAGTTATATAGCTGTAATTATTGCTTTAATCCTAATACAAGTTGAAGATAAGGTTTTTAAAACTGATTTGCATCCTCTGGCTGCTATAAAAGAAGGTATTTCCTATTCATTTACCCATCCGATTATCAGAACTTTATTAATTTTTGTAGGAGTAGTATCTGTTTTTGGCTGGTCTTATACCACCATTATGCCGGTAATCGCCCAAAATACTTTCCATCAAGGCGCTACAGGTTTAGGTTATTTATATGCGGCAGCAGGGTTGGGAGCTCTAATGGCTACATTTGTAGTCTCTATATTTGCTAATAAATTTTCTCCTTTATTTTTCATCATTGGGGGAAATAGCCTGTTTGCTATGAGTTTAATCCTGTTTACTTTTACCACTAATTTTAATCTGGCTTTAATATTGTTGTTTTTTGCAGGATTAGGGTTGCTTACCGAGTATGCCATGATGAATACTACTGTTCAGCATTTGGTTGCTGATTCAGTCAGAGGCAGGGTAATGAGTATTTACGTGCTGATGTTTTTAGGATTGTCTCCTTTGGGAAATTTTGAAATAGGTTATTTATCGGAAAAATTCGGAACAGAGATCGCAATCAGAATAGGAGCGATTATAGTTTTTCTTTTTGGAACTTTAGTTTTTTTCTACAGGAAAAGAATTTCTACCCAGTATGCGGAATATAATCAAAAAAATCACCTCATATAAACCCCAGCATATTATATAGCAGCTTAAGTTCTGCAAATGAATTGTCTTTGGCAAGGCGCAATAAAAATTCTAATGCTTTGGGGGTATAAAAGTTATTGTCCAGGATTTTAGTAAATTGTTTTATAATAGTATTATATTGCCGCGTCGTCCTTCGACCTTGCTCGGGACTCCTCGCAATGATGGATGTTACAAGATTTACATTTTCCTGAGCTTTTTTTAAATCTTCTTCTTTATATTCCCAGGATTTAGCCCAATGCTTAAAAAGCAGTAACCAGCGAATGGCGTTAGGGGAATATTTTTTAAGCAGGTCCGAAACCATAACTAAATTACCTTCAGATTTGCTCATTTTCTTGCCTTGGTAAAAAACAGTGCCTGTATGCAGCCAATATTTAACAAAAGGAACTTTTCCGGTTGCTCCTTCTGATTGGGCGATTTCTGCTTCATGATGGGGAAACATTAAATCCTTGCCGCCTCCGTGTATATCTATTTGTTCCCCCAATGTAGAAATACTCATAGCTGAACACTCACTA
>Ga0155255_106_pt2 | contig 11069 bp, 15 predicted proteins | sample RifCSPhighO2_02_FD_106223 | JGI IMG/M metagenome (GOLD analysis project Ga0155255, IMG submission 106223) | Candidatus Daviesbacteria bacterium RIFCSPHIGHO2_02_FULL_39_12 | reverse complement strand
CAGATTAATTAACAGGCACAAATTCCTAATGGGATATATTTTTAGTGGGAAAAACTATAAAAGAATACAATTCAAGTGCGTAAGTCCTGATATAAGAAAGAAAGTTGACGGAGACTTTAACAAGAAACTCCTCCACTCTGTGCGAGGTTTTGGTTACATGATTAAGGATTAACTAAACTAATCATCTTCTCTAAAAACCCCAAGGTATGATGCTGTTTTGCCCATTTTCTAAGATAATCATAATCGAGTTTATCCTTTATAATTGCCATAATTGAATGGATATCCTCTAACTGTCTACTGGATTTAGAGTCATTAAACCAGAGTAGTTTTCTTAAAATTAAATCTTCAGGAGAACTAAAATAAATCTTGGTGCCAAAGATTTTTCTCAACACTGCTCTTTTTAATCTAGACCTGTCGAATTCAGAATCTCTTAGGATCCAAAAGTCTACTTTCAAGCTACTCTCCCTATCAATAAAGTTGAACTCGCTCCGGTACTTTAACGCCTCACTAACTGCTTCCTTATCTACGTAACCCTCTTTTATCAAAGCAGCTATTAGTTTTTCTATCTTGTCTTTTTTGAGCTCAATCACAATATCAATATCGGCTGTATAACGCGGCCTACCCCAAACGACAACTGCCACACCACCTGTTACTAAATAAGGGATCCTTAGTTTTATTAAAATTTTAGCGACTTTTTTTAATGTATTCTCTAATTCCATCCATGTTATGATAGATCTTGTCAACCCCAGCCATAGTTTTAGCAAAATGCCAGAACGAAGAGGCTATTCTGATTTTCCTCTCTACAGGCATCTTTCTAAAAAGATCGTCCTGAACTTGTTGGGCTGTTTTTTTCATGGCAGTTACAATTCTATCATACCCGTTTGTATCAAAACAGGAAAAAACTCCTTCATTCTGTCAGAGGTTTTGGGTATATGATTAAGGATTAAACTAGCCCTTATATCAGTCAGGGTTTTGCTCTAGGTAACCACACCTCAACATTGGTTCCCTTGTTTACCCGGGATTTGATCTTAACCATTCCATGCAATCGCCTAATTATGTCATTTACTAAAAATAATCCTAAACCTAAACCCTCTTTTGAGGCATTAGACCCCTGGTAATAATCCTCAAATACTTTAGGTAACTCTTTTCTAGATATTCCACTTCCTAAATCTTTAATGCCTATGATAAAATGTGACGCCTTATATCCAAGAGTTAAAAAGACTCTTGAGTCAGCAGGCGAAAATTTAACGGCATTGTCAATTTTTATAAATCCAACCGCAACACCGCAAGAACACCGAGAGGTAGCTGGTTTACCTGTAAGCGAACAGGCTATTGAACGAGCCCGGAGATCTTTAGCGGAGATGGCGCCACAGAGGATTATAATAGATTGCTTGGTAATTGGCATCCCAAAATAGATGAAAGGCGGGGACTTCACGGATTAGCTGCTCAAGGCCATAAAGTCATTATACTCAGTGGACTTTATTTTGAATTAGGATCAAGCCTGAGATATAAACTCGAGCAGACCAGTGACTGGCAAATATTAACCGGTACCGACCCTAAAACACTTCCTCCGGCTATTCTAAGAGCAGGACGCATTAATAAAGCAGGCTTACCTGCTAATGCAAGAGTTGGGGGTGTTGTTACCAGATCTAATCATTTAGGCATGGGTATGATTTATCCGTTGTGATCACCCGTCATAACGGGTTCTCCAGCGGTCTGACCAGACTGGCAGGTCTGGATACTGCAGAAAGCGGAGGTTTTTCTCAAAATGAAACCGCCTCTTGTTTCTTCATCACCGGGATGGTTCCATACCAAACTAATACCCTGTATAGGACGATACCTCCTCCTGCCTCTTCTTAACATAAAATCTGCCTGGCGGCTACGCAACTAGCAGCAGTGTTAAAACCATTATTATACCCTCCTATAGACCAGGGGAGGTTACCGATAAAGTAATAGGCCATAAAAGTACCCCTTGGTACTAGATATTTGGTTGCGGTTCTAACAACTTCTTCAAATATTTTCGGCGAAAAGTATCTTCCGCTATTTACGGTAAAAATGAAATCCAACTGATCTTTCTCAAGTAAACCAAATCTGCCGCTGCCGATATCCAAACCAGTGATTTTGTGTCGCCCCTCGGCTTTAGCCCGTATAGGAAGAAGAAAACAGCCGTTCTATATGCTTTGGTCTACGACTAACCCGGATTCCTTCTGTAGGACCATGATAAGTACCGGCAATAATATGTTCTCTAATCTGTCCATCATCTCTGAGAACAATGTGCTCTGCTCCAGCCATTTTGCTAATTTTAGCAGACAGCGCTTACTCAGTCCACACCTGCATGTCGAATTATGTAAGGAAATTATGCTCGGTAGTTAAATGTTAGTGTAAAAATACCTTCAACCAACCTAGCCAATTGGGTAAACGGGGTATTGCAGACTGGCTGGTTCCTAAAACCAGTTTTAATTTATCCTCCGCAATAATTACAATTGTTTCCCCTTTTTTAGATAACCCCAGTTTATTACGGGCCTGAGATTCAATAAATTCTACCGACTGTATTTCAGATAGTTTCTTTTGTAATTGTTTGTTTTTCATTTCCAGGCTATATACCACTTCTGCAGCTTGGGTTAACCTGCCTTCTGATTTTAAGGCATACAATATTTGAGAAAACAACTTATATGCCAAAAATAACACTGCTAAAATGATTATTCCTACGATTATTTTCTTAAGCATAATTACTCCTGATTGTAACCACCACCTCAAAGGAGTCAAAGCCCACCTTCGAGGTGCAGATAGGATGAATTCGTCCTTGACGAATTCATCCTATAACTATATAATACATGACATGGTTTCACTCAAGGATGCACATCAACAGTTTGTCGGCCACTTGCAAGGTAAATCCCGCGCCTCAGCTACTATCTTAGCTTATGGCAAAGACATTGAGCAACTGGTTAACTACTTAAACAGCTTGGGAAAAACCGATCCGAATATAGTCACAACCGAAGATCTACAGGCCTTCATGGACTCTTTAGCCAAACAAGCTTACACTCCTAAATCAGTTTCCAGAAAAACCAATTCCACCAAAACTTTTTTTAAATTCTTAAAAACTTCAAATATTATTACTAATGATCCAGCCACTGGCCTTTCTCATCCTAAGTTTGAAAATAAACCACCCAGAATTTTAACTAAACTCGAATACCGCGCTTTAAGGGATGCTGCCAGAGCTGATACCAGAATCATTGCAGTCATCGAGCTTCTTTTACAAACCGGCATCAGGATTGGAGAGCTGGCTCAACTGCGGGTAGAAGACATCAACTTCCAGGAGCCAAAAACTATTCATGTTCCTGCTTTTGAAGGCACCAATGAAAGAACTATTCCCTTAAATAAACCAGCTGCTGAAGCTGTCAGCAAATATTTGGAAGTCAGACCAAAAACCCCTTCCCATGCCCTGTTTGTGACTAAAACGGGCAAGCCGTTACTGATTAGGAATATCAGAACTACAATTGACAGATACTTTAGAATTGCCGGAATCAAGGGCGCTAAGGTTAATGATCTTCGTCATACCTGGGTAGCCCATCAATTACAATCAGGGGTATCTCTGTTGACGGTCTCCAAACTGGCAGGTCACAAGAGATTATCAACCACCGAAAAATATCTCCAGTTTATCCAAGGCCAAGGCGGCGAAGGCAAGGTCAGACTGGAAGAACTGTAAAGGTGGGCGGACCAGAATTTAGGTAGGCCCGGAAGGAATCGAACCCTCGTGAATTGGATATAAGCCAATCGTTCTACCATTGAACTACGGGCCTGTTGAAGAAATTATACTATAATTTTGCCCTTGTGATAATTTCTGCTTCTACTTGAGTTACATCCCTGCCAAACTTAAGCCTGGATAATTCTTTAATTGCTGCGCCGATTTGCGGCTTTAACATCGCCTGCCATTTGGCCATATCCTTGGTGGTATCCAAAGAAAACGGCACCATAGGCTCTCCGGAAACTATGGTTTTAATATAAACATGGGGAGATTCGATATTAACTAAATCCTGTTCAGTGAAAGTTGGGGAAAATTCATGCTGCAAATAATTGGCATCTGTCACTCCTACCCTGAAAGCAATCACCGTACCCACGTTGCCAAACACCGCATTTTTTAAATCTTCTCCAATTTGACCAATAAATTGATTTGCAACTACTAAATTTAGTCTATATTTTCTGGCCTCGGATAAAATATCGGCAAAGGTATCGGTGGCAAAATTTTGAAACTCATCTACATACAAATAAAAATCCCGCCTTTGCTCCATCGGCATATTAGTCCTAGACATGGCCGCAGCTAAAATCTTGGGCACTAAAATTAACCCTAAAAAGTTAGAATTTTCTTCTCCAATCCGGCCTTTGGACAAGTTCATAATTAAAATCTTTCCCTCATCCATGACTTTTCTTAAATCAAAAGCGGATTTTGATTGACCGATGATATTTCTCATCATTTTATTGGTGACAAACCTGCCGAATTTAGAAACCGTATAATCCAAAACTTCGGATTTATGAAAATCTGTGGTTTGGGCAATCTGGTCAGTCCAATATCTTTTAACAACCGGATCGGACACCAAAGGCAGCAGCTCTTTGACAAACTCAGCATCAGTCATAATCCTCATCACTTCCACAAAAGTGGCGCCCTGTTTGCTCATGGCAGTCAACATGGCATTTCTCACTCCATGCTCAAACCTGGGGCCGATAATGCCTGTTTTATTAGGATCAAACAGCTTGTACATCAGTCCAATGATGGAGGCCACCACAAAATGTTTTTGTTCTTCTGTGTAGGCTTCCAACATATTTAAGCCAAAGGGCCGGGCTATATCCGAGGGGTCAAAATAAATCACATCCTCTGCTCTTTGCGGAGGAATCAACTCTAACATTTCCTCTGCCGCATCACCGTGAGGGTCAATAAAACACAAACCCTTGCCGGATAAAATATCCTGCAGCATCATGCTTTTTAACAGTTCCGACTTACCTGTACCTGTTCTGCCGATAATGTACATATGCCTTCTTCTGTCATCTTCTGCCAAATAAACCGTTCTATCTACTCCCCTAAAAACAGACTTGCCTAAATACAGACCGGAGGTGGGAATTTTTTCCGGAGCCGGAGCTCTTTTGGAAGATAACCAAGTGATATATGGAGTTTCAATGGATTTGTTGGGAAAATGGAAGACCGAGGCCAGCTCATCTGATGTTAATACCAAGCCTTTGGAAAATCTTGGCATATAGCGGTAAATAAAATCAGTCAAAAAGCCTTTTTCCGAGGCTACTTTAGCTCCGGTAAAATTATTGTAGGGTCCGCTGAATTGCTCAAAAGAAGCCTTGATATTGGTCAAATGCGCTTTGGCAGATTCGGCAGAAGTAGAGGAAGTTATCAGTCTTAAACTAACCTCAAAACCAGACTTGGAAAGTTTCCCTTCCACAGCTTCCAATTGCTTCGCATCCGGAGGCGGTTTGGGGTTATTTTCTTTACCCGGATCTTTTTCCTTTTTGACCCATTTTTTACCCAAGTCTTTCCACTTGCCGTCTGAAGGAGAAATCATTAGCTGCAGCACAGCTCCCTCCCCCGGCTGCATTTTGGCCAAAGCTGAAGTTAAAGCGGACAGCGGATCTGTTGGTAAATCACGGAAAGTTTTAATCGGAAAATAATCGGCGCTTTTTAACTTCAGTTGAGCATAAGCTGTTTGAGAGATTTCGGAAAAAATATTATATTCGGGAACTTCTTTGATTTCTGCATCCGGGTATGCTCCGTGGATTTGCTTTTCTAATAGATCCTGTAAAGATTTACGGCAGGAGACAAGAAACTTGATAGATTCATGAACTGCCACAATCTCAAAGGATAAATGAGGCTGAGGTTTGAAAGCAGATAAAATTCCGCCTGATTTTGCTAAAGAAGCAAAGGTAGCAAAAAGCTGCTCTGCCGCATCAATTTTTATCTCATTACCTCTTGGAACCTTAATTTGCAGTAAAACAAATTGCAAAGATTCTTTTTCACGATCTTTATACTTAATCCAACCTACTAAATACTTTTTGAAAAACAAGAAGGCTCCGACTCCCAATAAAGTCAAGGCAAAAAATGCCACCAGCAGCATTATTAAGCTGATAAAATCTATTCCTGTTGTCGTTGTCACTTCCATAAATTATTTCTGTTTCCTTCTAAATCTGTCCAAAACCCAACGGCCAAATCTTTTGCCCGGACTGACTCTGATATACGTATCCTGCCCCTGCCCTCCCAATTGTTCCTCAACATGAGCACCTACGATATGAACCGCATCTCCTAATGTATCTTTTATCCTTTCCAAGGGTGCTTGGTCGTTAGGATTCAAAGACTCAGGTGAAACGCCAAATCCTGCTTGCTTTAAACTTTTGCCGGAATTACGGCATAAATCTATCTCTTGCTGGATGGTTGTTTCCATAGATGTATTATCTCATATTAGGATATAATCCAAAATATGATCTTAAATGTTTTAGAAAAGAAGCAGGTTAGCAAGAATATCTTTAGCTTAATATTGGAAAAGCCTAAGGGGTTCATCTTTTACCCTGGCCAATATTTGGATGTAGAATTACCGGTTGATGATCCGAATGGCTCTACCCGCGCCTTTACTATTTCTTCATCCCCTACAGAGAATTCTTTAATGGTCACCACCAAAAAAGGCATTTCTCCCTTTAAAAAGTTTATGGAAAATATCAAACCTGGTGAAACTGTTTCCACTTCTCATCCAGCAGGCACTTTCACTTTAGATGAAACAGAAAAAGCAGTTTTTATTGCCGGAGGTATAGGCATCACCCCTTTTAGAAGCATGATTAAATATGTGCTTGATCAACAACTTAAAACTCCTATAATTTTAATTTATTTGAATTCAGTAAATAATTTCCCTTTTAAAAACGAGCTGGATAACTGGCAGAATAAGCTGCCAAATTTAAAAATTCATTATGTTAATACCACAGTTCAAGGTAAACTGGATAAAGGGAAATTGAAAATAATACTACATACTAAATACTTGATACTTAATACTATTTTCTATCTCGCCGGACCACCCGGGATGGTTGATGATGTTGAGAAAATACTGCTAAAAATTGAGGTAGACCCAATAAATATCAGAACTGACAGGTTTGACGGCTACTAGTACCAAATTACTTTACCTAGTATCTCGCTCTCTTTGATTAATCCAAATGTTCTGCTATCAGTACTGAATTTCTGGTTGTCACCTATGACAAATATCCTACGATCGGAGGATATTTGTCCGATGCGTTTAACTAACTCCTTGCCATTTTTCTTTATTACTGCTATATCTCCTACCCTTAACCCCAATAATCTCCACCAGTTAAAAACTAAAACCTCTTGTCCGGGTTTTAATGCAGGAAACATTGAATTACCTGAAACAGTAAATCTGGAAAACGGAAACAACTTCTGCGGGGCTCGGAATGACATTTACTATTTCTTGCTTTCAGCGAAGATATTTACTATTTGATCTACTGCCTCAATTAATTCTCTAGCCATTCCTTCATCAACCAGACGTTTATTTTCCGAACAAAGCTTGGCAGTTTTCCAGACTAACTCATGCAGATTGGGAAATTTTTCCAAATGTTCACTCTTAAAATAATCTGTCCATAGTATCAATATTTCCCTTTTGCAAATTTCTGCATGTTCCTCTTTAACTTTGACCATTCTGACAAAGTTATTCCGATCCGTTACTGAGGCATTATTTTTGAGCAGTTCATTTATTTTTTGCACCATGGTTAAAACTGTCCTGGCAGCAAGCTGCGCGCTGTGAGAATCATAAATTCCACACGGGATATCACAATGGGCATAAACAGGTCTTGCAGGAAGAAGTCCAAGGAATCTTGATAGTAATTTCATTACTAATTCATATTATACTCAATTTTATTAAAAACCAATAAAGAAAAAGTGAGAATTTTAAATCAAACAGACACCAAATTTTCCAAGTACTCCTCTGCGTCAAAGGCTGCCTTGCAACCAGCACCTGCAGCGGTTACAGCTTGTCTATACCTATGGTCGGAAACATCACCTGCCACAAATATCCCTTCGACAGATGTTTGTATTTCATCTTTTACAACCGCATATCCTCTTTCGTCTAACTCAATCTGCCCTTTTAAAAAGCCTGTATTGGGCTTATGGCCAATGGCAATAAATAATCCGTCAAGCTCTATTTGGCTAATTTCTCCGGTTTGGGTATTTTTTAGCTTGATTCCTGTGACTTTGTCCTGCCCTAAAACTTCTTCCACTGTTGAATTAAAGACAAATTCCACATTAGATTTACTTTTAACTAAAGACTGCAGCGCCGCTTGAGCTCTTAAAGCATCTCTTCTATGAATAACTATGGCTTTTGTTGCCAGCTTGGATAGATAATTTGCCTCTCTCATGGCAGTGTCTCCTCCGCCAACCACTGCTACCACTTTATCCTTAAAAAAGAAGCCGTCACAAACTGCGCAAGCGGACACTCCCCTGCCTCGCAGTCTCTGTTCAGACTCTAAATTTAGCCACATGGCAGAGGCTCCGGTAGCCAATATGACTGATCGGGCTGATAAACTTTTTGTCTCGGTTTTAATAGTAAAAGGTTCTTTGGAAAAATCCACGCTTACTACATCTTCACCTATAAATCTAACATTAAATCTTTCGGCTTGCTTCCTCATCTTAGCCATTAACTCCGGTCCCTGGATTCCTGTTTCAAAGCCGGGAAAATCATCGACATCGGTAGTCAGCATTAGCTGCCCGCCAGCTTCTCTGCCGGCGATCACCAAAGTATTAATGCCGCCCCTGACAGCATAAATTGCCGCCGTTAAACCGGCCGGGCCTGAACCAATGATAATTAGTTTGTCCATAACACCTATCTCCTGACTGAGCTCGAGGTAGCAGACTTGAGTGTTGTTGACCTGGTTGCTTCCTTAACTCCCGGGGTAGCAGAAGGGCTGGCTGTACTTGTCGCACTCGGAGTAGCAGTAACTTGAACTTCTGCACTCGGACTAACCGGAGCTTGAAATTTACTTCTTAACCACACCAAATATCCTGCAATTACCACCAAGACTAAGATTATAACTACGATGGTAACATTTCTGTTAATATTAATCACCTCCCCCGGGCATCAAAGGTATATTAAACTAATTTAGGACGCAAAATCAATATCGAAGCAAGAAAGCCCATGCCGGCTCCCAACAAACTACCGCCTAATACATCCGACAACCAATGTTCACCCAGGTAAACTCTGGTCACTCCCATTAGGAAAATTAGACCTGACAGAAAGGATATTATGGTAATTTTTAAAAAATTATCTTTTAATCTCATTAAAGTTAGAATTATCAGAATTACGGCTATAAATACGGTTCTTGTCATATGACCCGACGGATAGGAGAAATCCGTATGCACATAAAATGAGGGCAATCCGGTAGGCAAAAGGGTTCTATGCAAAAATACCGGTGGGGCGGGATGGAACAAAACTAATTTACCGAAAATCTCTGCTAAAGTTGCAGGAATGATCAATACCCATCCTAAGACAGGCAAAATTTTTAAGCGTATTAACGATAAAAAAGCCATGATAAAACAAAAGAGAACCGTGATTTCTGCGCTGCCAAGTAAACTAAAATAAGAAAAAACAGGATCAAACTTTCTTAAGATATGATCCTGTAATTTAACTGTGGTGTCAAAGTCAATTTGCTGCCAGTATTCTTTGGCTACTGTATAGGAAAGGTAGGTAAAAAAGGACAAGAAAATAATAGAGAGCAAAAAAAGTTTAATTTTCATTTAGCTAAAGCGTTGGTGGTGGAAAATTTACTGATAAATTTGGTGGCATATTTTACTTTGGCTCCTGTTAACTTGGCTGTACGCTGTTTGTGATAGATTTGAGGATCACCACGGGTTGTGACAATAATATCCGGCTTGATTTTTCTGACAAGCTCATCATATTCTTTTTCTTTCTCCATAACCGGCAGTAAAACAACTTTGTCAACTGCTTTAAGCGCTGTTAACATCATGGCCCTATCTTTTTGGGAATAGACCGGACGGTTAGCGCCTTTAATCTTTTTAATTTTTTCATCAGATTCCAAGATTACCACCAAAAAATCCCCCATTTTTTTAGCCTTTTCCAAAAAGATCACATGAGCGGGGTGCAAAACATCAAAACAGCCGCCGACTAAAACAATTTTATCCTTTTTATCAACCATAGGAGAATTATAAATGAAGGTACATTATACCAATTTTCTCATCTTAAGATATATTTCATCCAGAGCAGCAGATACGAGAATCTGCCTCTCATACAATCAGACTTTAATGCCTATTTTCCAAACACCTTTTTCCCTGAAAGCAGGTATGGTTTGACGTTTGGCGGCATTTAAAACCACAGGAACTGGTTTACCAATCTTTAATGCATACTCAGTTGCTTCAATAATCCTATATCCTTTCAAATAAGCTATTCTTTTATGTAAAGCTTCCATGATTGCCGGCGATATTATTCTTTCCATTGATTTAGTCTTTTTGTCATCACGGTACTCTTGAAATGAATTGTAATAAATCACTTTTTCTTTATCACGGATGATTATTCCCGGAAAGCCTATTTTGTATAGTTGATAGTTTATTAGCACTCGACCAATACGCCCATTTCCATCATTAAAAGGGTGGATTGTTTCAAATTGCAGGTGAAATCTGGAAATCTTATCTATCAAATAACTTATATCGTCACTTGAGTGCTCAATTAAAATCTCCTCCAGCATCCGTTCTACATGTTCGGGAGCTGGGGCAATATAATTGCCTACACGTACGTACTCCCCTTTTTTACGTAACTTTCCTGAAATACTATCATCAATATTACCAATTAACATTTGATGAAGAAGTAATATTATTTCTTTTGAAAGTTCTTCTGAAAATTTAGTACGGATATATTCCATAACCCGTGCTAAATTTTTAGCTTCAAATACCTCTCTCAGACTGACATTTTTCGACACCTCCATCTCTAAAAGTATCTTTTCTGTTTCCTTAAGAGTTAAAGTAGAATTTTCTATGGCATTAGAGTTATAAACACTTTCCGGAATTTCAG
>Ga0155255_111_pt1 | contig 32702 bp, 36 predicted proteins | sample RifCSPhighO2_02_FD_106223 | JGI IMG/M metagenome (GOLD analysis project Ga0155255, IMG submission 106223) | Candidatus Daviesbacteria bacterium RIFCSPHIGHO2_02_FULL_39_12 | reverse complement strand
TTCATCTGGTACCGTCATAATCTTCCCAGATAAAAGGAGTTTACAACCCGAGGGCCTTCATCCTCCACGCGGCGTCGCTCGATCAGGCTTTCGCCCATTGTCGAATATTCCTAGTTGCTGCCACCCGTAGGTGTATGGGCCGTGTCGCAGTCCCATTGTGGCTGACCGACCTCTCAGTCCAGCTACCCGTCGTCGCCTTGGTAGGCTATTACCCCACCAACTAGCTGATAGGACGCAGGCTCATCTAAAAGCGCCTTGCGGCTTTGATCTTGCGATCACATGGGAGATTACCCAACCTTTCGGCTGGCTATATCCCACTTTCAGGTAGATTCCCACGTATTACTCACCCGTCCACCGGTTGATACTTCGATTGCTCTCAGTACCCCCCTTGATTTGCATGCTTAAGGCACGCCGCCAACGTTCATCCTGAGCCAGGATCAAACTCTCAAAAAGAATTACGGAGCTATCAGCCTTCAGCTATCAACTATCAGACTTTCTTGCGATTATCTGACGACTGACGACTTAGTACTGACGACTCTCATAAAAAAACCCACCACTCTTTTAGCATCAAAAATCCCGCCATCGGCGGGACTAATTTTGCCGAAGAGTAGTATATAAAATCTTCGGTTGTTAATGTGCTTCTCGCTTCGCTCGAAGTGAACTGTCCTTCCTTTGAAGCATTCTAGAGTAGTATCTTGTGTGACTTTCTCCTTTTTTCCCTCAAAAAATCTATCACTAAATTTTGTGAGTAAACTATATTTTACCTTGGATCACTTGTTTCTGTCAACCCTTTAATTCCTTGGCTACTCTCTCAGCCAGGAAAATCTTGATTAAGGATTGATAAGGCACGTCTTTGAAATTTGCAATCTGCTTAATTCTAGCCAATAAATATTGCGGGAGTCTTAAAGAAATTGTTTCTGTTGATGGTTTTAAATTTGGAAAGATAACCCTCTCCGCTTTATTCCAGTCAAAATATTCTGAAGAATCAGCAGTTGCCCAGAAATCTCTTTCCTCATCTTCACTTTTAAACTTTGGTAGCTTTTTGAATCTCTTCCTCATACGCCCTCCTTTCTTTTTTATGCATATCCCGCGCAGAAATAATTCGTACCCTTCTTCCTCTTTGAGTAAAAAACACTAATAGCCGCCTACCCTTATCAGTTATTCCCCAAACCATGTATCTTATCTCTGTCAAAGAATGTCTTTCATCCTCAAAAATGAACTTTGGCTCATTTTCAAAAACTTCTTCTGCTTCTTTATCCAAAACATTATGTTTGTGAAGATTTTTATCTATATTCCCTTTATCCCAATCAAATACAACAGGCTCAAGCAATATCTTCACCTACTTAGTATATGTCCAACATATACAAAAGTCAAGAAGGCGATGCCCAGTTCAAATTGCTAGTTCAAAATTTATCAAATAAGAGATGCAGGCTTACACTAATGTCTTGGAAGGTATTCTTCTTCTATCTCTACCCAAGATGTCTTAATCAAACTTATCACGGCCGTTAGTAGTTTAGATGGAAAACCTCAGCCCAATCTCCATAGTCTTCTATCTGAGGCTCTATCCTCTCTTCCACCTTCTTAATAGGGATAATATTGCGGGTTGACCCTTCACTTGTTGAACCTGTTGCTTCTTAACTATTCGGGCAATCACCTCTTTTGAGGGGTGTTTTTTGACAAGATGGCGTTTGAAAACCTTGGCCACAGCTTCAAAAGGTACAATAGTACCATGTCTTCCTCTTTTAACAGGTTGCTTTTGGAAAACTATTGAATCTGACTTTTCTATAGCTTCTTGTTCAGAGGTAAATTTTCTAGCCACTATCTCTTCTAGGGTTTCATCAAAGGAACCGTCAGGCCCATTTTTTTTAACCACCTGGCTTCTAATCCCTGCATGCTCCGGCAGATGTTTTACAATCCTCCAGCCTTCAATTTCCACTACGCCTTCCTTCTCCGCCTCGATTTTTGCTAACCTAACTGCATGCCTAATCTCTATCCTTCTTTCTTCTGACACCTCTTCATCTACCAAATATTTTGCTACCAATTCTTCAACTTCTTCATCTTCCAATACCTCTAAATTCTCTTCTGTTTCCTCTGACGCTCCAACTTCTTCTTTCTTCAATTGCTGAGACACCGACTGTTCTTGTGTCTGAGGTGTAGCAATACTTATTGACTGCCGGGATGCTGTACCAGTTTCTATCTTCACCCCACCAGCAACTTTTGTACTCAGCTGTGTCAATCCAGCTACTTCTAAAGCTCTTTTTGTCCTTCCGATTTGGATTATATCTGTGCTTGGTAAAGGTATTTCTATCGGCGTCACAGCAGGAGATAATAAAGACTTAGGTGTAGGGAATTCTAACACCTTAACAGTTTGTAAAATCTCTTCTGCTTCTGCCAGTACAGCTTGCTCTGATAAAGGCTCTGCTGATGGTTTCGGCTCTGCAAGAGTAAGTTTAGCTGGTACATTAAGTTGATCCAAACCTAACCAATGATTAGCTTCTGCAACTGCAGACTGTTCATCTAAAGGCTTAGCCAAATTTATCCTGCTCGGAGGATTAAATCTTAAATCTCCTATTAGATCAAAAACTCCTGGTTTATAAGTCATCGTGTTCTCCAATTCTCCAAAGCTCACTGGACCTTCATTAACAATTGAAAATGCTGATTCAATTCCCAGCTTTGGGCCGAATCCTTCTAATAAATTGCTGGCCCCAAATGCAGGATTACCAAGCTCAGCCAGCGGCCCGGTACCAATTGCTGGACTAATACTGGGAGTAGTTACCGCCCCCCTTATTCCTCCATCTTCAACACTCATAGATTCCTTTCTGTGAGTACTTTAACGCAAATCCAACTTGACTGCTTGATTAAATTCTGATATAATTCTGACGTATAAAAGGCTAAAACATGTATAATTTCAAAGAGGCAGTACTTGGCCCGGACTTTGCCAAGGATAAACTAAAAGACTTCAGGCAATTGATAGACCGCTCTTTGTCCTTTGTGGTGGTTTCTATGCCCGGAGTAGGCGTATCTTATTTTTTAAGATATTTAGCCTCACAAAATTTTGCCCGGTTTTTTCATATTGATTTATATTCTTTAGCCTCTTTAACACAGCACGAGCTTTACAAACTAATCCTTTTGGAATTAGGCGGCAAAGACGGCAAAAAAACAGATGAGCAGATGCTTGAAGAAACAGGAAATATCTTAAAAGGGCTATCCGGAAAATATGAAAAGATAGTCTTAATTTTTAGCCGTTTTGACCAGTTGAAAAAAGAATTTAACAGCCGGTTTTTGTCTAATATTCAATCTTTAACAAATGTCGCGCCCGGTAAATTAGTGCTAATTTTTACTGCCATTAAGCCTTTAAATGAGCTTACACCTGATGCTTTAAGCGGAGGCAACCTTAACTTTTACTCGGAAAATTACTACTTTACTCCCTACTCCAAAGAGGATCTAAAAAAGATTTTAGAAATTGAACCTGGCAGGCTGACTTCTAAAGAAAATTTAGAAAAGCTACTGGATTTATCCTGTGGTCACAATCAGCTATTACACATTTTACTTAGCTCTCAAAAACAGCAAAACTTATTACTGGATCAATTTGTCAAATTACAACTTAAAGAGTTTGTAGATTACTTAAATTATTATCAAAGAAAAACTTTACAAAAGATAGTCTTGGGCAAAACTGTCACAGAGGTAGACGATTATTTACTAAATGTAGGCATGATCAAAAATTCCAAATTCCAAATTCCAAGTTCCAAGTTCCAAACCTTTACTCCCCTTTTATCTGAGTATATTAAAACCAATTTACCGGTTAATTTACCGGTTAAAGAAAGTAAATTATTTAAATTACTAAGAAATAAGATGGGATCTGTGGTATCTAAAGATGAAATTTTTGCCCAAGTCTGGCCAGAAAAGAGTGAAGATGTCACAGGCAAGTCTGACTTGCCCACAGATTGGGCCTTGGATGCATTAATTTACAGACTAAGAAAACATCCATTTATGAAAGCCAATAATTACATTATCGAAAGCCAAAAAAAAGTAGGTTATACTTTAATTCAAACTTGATCACGGTTATGTTTCAGATATAAAAATAAGGTATTGTAACCTACTACAAGATATCGTATAAATACTCTATGATTATTCCAGGTGAAAGATTAACTGTGTTTGGAGACATAAAAGGTATGGGGGGTGATTCAATAAGAACTTTCTTACGGGTAACGCCTCAACATATATATGGAGGAAGCTATCCTACCTGCGAAAACGGCCGCAGCAATGAGGAAGTAATCCAAGAAACAGGAGATCTACTAATTAGGGCAGGCTTACCTAACCCTTTACCTATAAACCCATGTAGCTCTGCTGAGGATAGAATAGAGCGAATACTGCAAGACTGCCGTGCTCGTAGACCAGAAGAAGGGTTACGACTTTTTGTTATAGACAACAACCCTACTTATTTACTAGCGGCCGCGAGATCACTTCTAGATAATACAAATCCATTACGAAACTCCATCCTAAAAGCTATGACAGTAATCCAGCTGGGTACAACACAGCCATTCGACCACGTAGATACTATTACTGGGGCTAGAGTAGTAAACATACCAAGTTATTTAGTCCCCTTTCCTACGCACCCTACTGCAGCTTTTTAACCTTGACTGGAGGTTTGTTTTGACAAATTGATTAAAATTTGTTATCATATCAAGGAATTAACAAGGGAAAGTAAGTAAACTTGGAGTTTTTAAGCAAAGAGAGTAGCTGAAAGCCTCGAAACCTAAATTTACCGAAACGCACCTTTGAGCATAATTGAAGAACAAGCGCAACTTACCTCAGAAGGGTTTTGTTGAATCAGGGTGGCACCACGGGTTAAACTCGTCCCTTAATTAATAAAGGACGAGTTTTTTAGTCCAGATACAATATATATGAGAATTAAGCCTGATCAAAATCAACAAAAACCAGTTCCGATCAAATCGGGCCCTAAAGGCATTGTTGTCTTAGCATTTTCCGGTGGCCTAGATACATCATTTTGTGTTATCTATTTAAAAGAACAAGGCTATCAAGTAGTAACTGTTACCGTAGATACAGGAGGGTTTAGCGATCAAGAATCAAGCCAAATTGCTAAAAACGCTAGACTCTTAGGAGCTATAGGACACTATTTTGCGGACGGAAAACAACAACTGTACGATCAGTTTATCTCCTATATCATTAAAGGCAACATACTCAGAGGAGGCGTTTATCCTCTTTGCGCCGGGACAGAAAGATTTGTTATTGCAAGTAAGTTAGTAGAGATTGCCAAAAAAGTAGGTGCTAAATACATTGCTCATGGTTCTACGGGAGCAGGCAATGACCAAATTAGGTTCGATATCGCTTTAAAGATATTAGCACCGGAGTTAACAGCATTAACCCCTATTAGGGACTTAGGGGTAAAAAGGGAGGAAGAAATAGAATTACTTAAAAAGTACAATTTCCCTATCCCCTCAAGCTCAAATACCTATTCTATTAATCAAGGCATGCTGGGAGTTACCATCGGCGGTAAAGAAACTAAAGGTTCCTGGGAGATACCACCGGAAGATGTCTATCCGGGAATGACACCATTAGAAAAAACTCCTGATCTGCCGACAACTCTTATCATATCTTTTTATAAAGGCCTGCCTGTTGCAATAGACAGCAAAAAAATGACCGGTATCGATATTTTTAATCACCTGGCAAAAATTGGAGGTAAGCATGGTGTAGGTAAAAATATCCATTTAGGGGATACTATCTTAGGCATTAAAGGCAGAATTGTATTTGCAGCCCCAGCAGCTTTAATATTGATTAAGGCACATAAAGAATTAGAAAAATTGGTACAAACTAAATGGCAATCTTTTTGGAAAGAGATCTTATCTGACTTCTACGGTAATTTATTACATGAAGGCCTTTATTTTGACCCAGTCATGCAGGATATAACAGCTATGATAAATAGTAGCCAGGAAAATGTTACCGGTGACGTTAGGATTAAACTTTTTAAAGGCAACATAATAATTGAGGGTTGCAAAAGTCCATATTCTTTAATGGATACTGAGACAGCTGTTTATGGGGAAGAAAATCTTATGTGGGATGCAAGAGACTTAACAGGATTCTCAAAGATCTATAGCCTACAAAGTACTATAGCAGCAAGCGTAAAAAGGAAAAATAAAAATTTATGAAAAAAATCAAGCTAGATAAAATCTCATCGGTATTCAAAAATGTTAACTTACCTACTGAAGTATTAATTGATAATAAAATAGTATCGGAAGAAGGAACCATTATTGTTGTTCAGGCGGGTGACAATTTAGGAAAAATGGATGCTTTTGAATTTGTAGATGGACGATTAGGTAAACTAATAAAAGGTGACGTTATCCCAGGAGTTTTAGGCTATCGGAAAGCACCTGTTGAATTTGCGGGTATTGTTCCGAAAAAAATCATGGTAGGAGATGAACTCAGCTTTCTTTGTGAAGGTGGATTAATTGGCGAGATTTCAGGCATTTATGAAGCTTGGGGCAAACCCATGAAAGTTAAGGTTTTGGGAGCAATGATAAACACAGACGGTAAGCCAATGAACCTCAAGTATTATGCCCTACCCCAAGTCAAATCCAGTCCTAAAAGAATTCCAATTATTTGTTTTTTGGCAACTAGAATGGATTCAGGAAAAACAACTCTTGCTTGCAAAATAGCCCATCATTTCAAACAACTCGGCAAGAGAATCGTGGCTATTAAACCAACTGGAGTGAGCTATATGCAAGATCCATATAAATTAATGGATAACGGAGTCGAACAAGTTTTCGATTTTACAGATATGGGATTGCCTTCTACTTGTGGTCCTGATGCGAATACGATTATTAAACTTACTCAGAATTTACTTAATCATGCCAAAATTACCAATCCGGATTTAATATTGATGGAGTTTGGTGAAGGAATTCTGGGAGAATACCATGTAATGGACATTCTCAAATCTAAACCATTGAGAGACCAAATATCATTCGTAGTTTTGGCTGCAAATGATTTTACCGGAATATACGGAGCCAGAGAGATATTGAAAAAACAATGTAAAATGGATATCGATTTGATTACCGGACCGATTGCTAACAGCCACTTAGGCGTAGAGCTCATTAAAAAGTATTTTAAGATTGAAGCAGAAAGCAATCTACACGAAATCCACAAAACACCGAATCTAATCAATAAAAAAGTTTTCTCCTAGAAAGAGTCGAATGAAACACTTTTTAACTACCACCGATTATACACAACAAGAGCTGATGAAAATTATCAAGGCAGCTCTAACTATGAAAAAGTCTGGTTGTAAAAAAACACTTCAAGGAAAGATTTTAAGTATGTTTTTCTTTAACCCCTCTTTAAGAACCCGGTTGTCGTTTATAGTCGCCATGGATAAACTAGGAGGTCTGGCTGTAGATTTATCCTCAGGCAGCGGTAATTTCCCTTTTGAATTTGAGGAAAATGTCATAATGGATCAAGGCACAATTGAACATATCAAAGAAGCCATACCAGTAGTCTCACGAATGAGTGATGCTATTGCTGTTAGAGCCAGTGATTTGGTAACTACATCTTCAGAAAGCGTCAAGGTTCCTCATTGGAATAAAGTTAAAAAAGATACTGTCATACGAGGCTTTACCAAGTATGCAAAAGTGCCAGTTATTAATATGGAATCAAATGTTTATCACCCTTGTCAGGGCTTGGGAGATGCCATGACAATTATGGAGAAATTAGGTAATCCTAAGGGCAAAAAATACGTTCTAACCTGGGCTTATCACCCAAAAGCATTACCAATGGCAACAGTTAATTCTCAACTCATGTCAGCTTGCGATTTAGGAATGGAGGTTACTGTAGCTTATCCTGAAGGCTGGGATCTTGATGAAGAAATCATCAATTCTGCCAAAGCCAGAGCCAAACAGGCTGGTGGTTCTTTGCAATTTTCAAATTCCCAAACAGACGCCTTCAAAGATGCTCAAATTGTTTGTGCTAAAAGCTGGGGGGCAATGAAATATTATGGCGCATGGGATCAGGAAAAAAAGATTAGAGAGAAACTTAAACACTGGATCATTGACAAAACAAAGATGAATTTAACGAATAATGCCTACTTTATGCACTGTCTACCTGTTAGAAGGAATGTTGAGGTAACAGATGAGGTCTTAGACAGCCCTTTCTCTATCGTGATTGACCAAGCCGAAAACCGAATGTGGATCCAAATGGCTATATTAGATTATTTAATTAGGAGTAGTTAATGAATAAACCGAAGCTTGAAACATCAACATTTATCGTCTCTGAACAACAAATAACCCTAGATATGGAGATGGTTCCTTTTGATCTCTGGGGGACAAAAGTTCATGTACTAATGCTTCTCAAAAATAAAATTATTGATCCAACTGCTGCCGAAAAGTGCCTTAAAGCCTTATCTGAAATAGAAGAAGAGTTCAGCAGGGGTAAGTTTACTATTGATCCTGAAAAAGGGGCACAACTAACTCTTGAGGCAAAAATACTAGAGAAGGCCGGTGACTTAGCATACAGCGTACATACAGGCAGAAGCAGGAATGACCAAATAATGGTAACCGAGTTATTGTATCTACGGGAACAAATGCTACTTATATCTCAAGAAATGATTAGTTTATTAAAATCACTTCTTGAGCTTACCAACAAATACCAACAAACAATTATGCCTGGCTATACTCATATGCAACCAGGTAAGATTACTACAGTTGGGCAATGGGCACTATCATATTTAAATACTTTCTTAAGAACCTCAGAAACTGTTAAATATTATCTCAATATTTATGATATGAACCCTTTAGGTGCTTGTGAATCCTACGGTACCTCCTGGTCTCTTGATCGGGAATTTACTACTGAATATCTGGGTTTTACAAAAGTCTGGGAACTTCCTCAAGATGTTATCGGCTCTCGGGGATTTGCTCAACTGGGATATCTTTCAGCCCTATCTGAAATGTGTCTTGTGACAAGTAAGATAGGTGAGGACTTAATCCTTTTTAATACATTTGAATACGGCATCGTGGAACTTGGAGATGAGGTTTCCCAGAGAATGCACCCCATAACCGGTTCTTCGGTTATGGCTCAAAAGAAGAATCCTGACGTTTTAGAAATAATACGCTCTACCGCTCCTCAGGTGACAGGTTACTGGTCAATTGTGGCCAATATTTTATCGTCTCTACCCATGGGATACAACAGGGATGCTAGGGAGAGTAAAGAATATATTCATCTTGGGCTAATTAAGACTACTGCAGTTATAAAAACTCTACAGAAAATAATTACTACCTTAAAATTTGATGAAAAGAGAATGTTGGAACTTGCCACTACAAATTATTCCCTAACAACCGATCTGGCCGACTACATTTCCCAAAAGACTAAAATAGGTTACCGGATGATTTATAAGATTATTGGCCAAATCGTTGAGGATGCTATAGAAAATAAAAAACCGCTAAGTCAAATTTCAGCTAAACAAATTGCTCAAACTGCTCAAGGATTCGGTTTGGATATTAAATTATCAGACAAAGAAATACTTGAAGCTATTAATCCTACTACAGCCATCTCCAGAAGAAGTAATACAGGTGGAAGCAGCTTAGCAACTATGCAGAAATCTATAGAAAGAGCTAGAAACGAAATTAAAAATCATGAGTCTTGGATTAAATCAAAACAGGAGAAAATTTATAAAGCTTACAATAAAACAGATAAATTAGTGAGGAAGACCATCAATTCAAAAGTTAGTTAACAACATTGATTTGGCAGTTTTGCCCCAAAATCTGGTTTGTCAAAAAAACCTAATGCTGCTGTTGCTCCTATTAGTCCTTTTTCGCCAGTAATGGGATATAATCTAACTCTAGTTTCAGCACAAATTCTTTTTAGTTCACTCATATCATTTAGCATATGGAACTTAAGACTTGTACTGAAATCTACTAATCGCCTCGGTAAAGAAAAACCTTCAAAAACCGCGATGCCGGTTTGATCACTAACCGTATGCTTTTTAAGCAATCTTGTAAATTCTTTTACAATTTCCTCCCCTTGACTATCTTTATCATAGATAAAACTAACTACCGTAGCCATACAATTTTTCGTTTTATAAGGATTATACGGGAAAAGCTGTATATTGTTGTGCGTAGCATAAAACACGCCCAATTTCCCAGCAATATCAACAGAAATATTATGTACTAAAGCGTAAGTTGCACCTTCATTATCATTATCCGTATCATCCACTCCAATCAGAATTATCTTTTTTGCCGGTAACACTATTTTACCTATGCCTAACTTGTTTCCGCCCCCCTGTTGTATTACCTGAACTTTTTCAACACCTTCTGCCATACCTCTGGAGAATGAAGCGCTAACACCACCACCACCAAAACCAGCAAAGGTTATCATTACCTTATTATTGATAACTTTGCATTCTTCAATCCCAATAGGCGCAAAAGATGGCAGCAAATTTAACTTAGCCTTTCCTTGCTTTATAATACAAATAGTAATGCTTCCCTCACGGTAGCTTTTCTCTACTATTGAGCTAGTTGAAAGAAAGTGTAAAGCTCTCCAACCCTCGATAAAAAAACCATTTTGAGGACCATAATCTTCTATATACATCACTTTCTGAGAGGTAGGATCTACTATTGCAAAAATCCTATTATAACCCATTATCCATTTTTTACTTCCCAATTTAATACAGAGTTCTTTTGGAGTATAAGTAGGTAGAATAGATTTAAGCATTGTGTTACCAACCTGACTATCTTTAGATTTCATTTGGCGTTAAACTCTTCCCGGGAAAACTTCTGCGACTACGCAACGAGCGCTGCCACCACCAACTGTTTCAATAGTATTAATTTCTACCGGGATAAGTTCGCCATAACTCATCAACGTATTCCTTTGGGCATTGGTGAAAGCATCAAAAGCATTAACAGATAGAATTATTTTAGATACACCTGAAGTTGATCTTACCTCTAAAACATTGCCGCAAAAAGCATGTAGTTGATCCAAAGTTATATCCACTACCTCAAGCTCTAAGTCTTTCAGACTACCTTCTACTGTACGTCTTTCCTTAAGATCTCGAATTGATTCAAGGCACACGACGGAAAAACCTTCACCTATACCCATTACCACATTGGTATGATAAATCGGCCTGTCTTCTTTATCAAATGCATGAAACTTAACTGACTGATAACCCGTTCTGTCACAAAAAACGTCTAAAGCACCATATGAAGTTCTGGCTGATTCATGAGCAAAAACTACTTTATTTCGCCGGTCGAAAACTAAACTTCCCGTACCTTCCAAAAACTGACCTGCTCGCTCCAAAACAGTCAAATCCAATACTCTTTTTGGATCTATAGCCATCCAGAACATTAAACTTTTTACCCTGTCAAACTGCCTTTCCGCTCTCCTGTTAGGAGCCAGCATAGGATATAAAATTACATCCACCTTTTCAAGTTCACTGTGAAAAGATATCCAGTTATTAGGGAAAACAGCATCAGGAGTTGAAACATCTGTTCTGGTTGGACAAACTACCACTTCCACCCCATGATGGCGGAGAGCAACTACAGTACCGTAAAACTCTGCGAGGGCTTTATCTCTGACTATTATTGGTAATTCATCTGGCGAGTTTTGAAAGGTATTCGTCCCGGCAGTTTGGTCATTAAAGCCAAATTGATCGGGGCTGATCATCAGGAGCGTATTAGTTAATTGTCGGGCAGCGGTAGTTGGGATACGTACCGCCTCTATTGCCATATTGTAAGCTGATAATACATCTAGGAATTATGCTTGTCAAATATACTTCTATTGTTACACGAAATCTAAAAAGATACTTATAAACGAAGTCTCAAATGATACAAAATTCTGTCGTTGCGAGAAGTGAAACGACGAAGCAATCTTGTCCATTTAAGAGATTGTCACGCTCACTTTGTTCGCTCGCAATGACAAAGAGTAGTTGCTTAAAAGATGCAAAAGATGTTTTAAAGTGTTTCAGTTCAGATTTCGCAAAACTATATCAATTGAGATTTCGCATTACATCTATCAGGCTTTGGTTATCCCTGCCCAAATTAGGTAAATCTCTTCAAAAAATTTTGGTGCGGTAGTTATCTGGTTTATATCTGCTGATTCGTCTTCTCTATGAGCTTGAGGCATTTCTCCCGGTCCAAAAATTACTCCATCAATTCCTACTTGAGTAAAAAACCCTAGATCATTAGAGGCATCATTAACCTCCTTTTTAACTCCCGGCACCACCCTTTGAAATACTTTAATAATTCTTGCCTCAGGGTCGGTATAACCTGTAGGAGCTGGTGAATGTAGTAACGATAGTTTAATACTTCTTTGTTTTGCTAAATCCCTAACTCTATCAAACGCCTCTTGGTGATATAAAGGTATAGTCCGCAAGTCAAAATGGACCCTACAATTATCCGCTGTTTTATTGGGAGATTCAGACTTTCCCTCAATCGATGTTGGCGTAATAGTAGGTGGAGCAAATTCTGCATTTTCAAATTCTTTTTGCCATCTCAAATTTTCCGCCTCTAAATCGAGAATAAACTTACTCATCTCTAAAATTGCATGGGGATCAATTTCTCGAGGCCTAGAAGAATGCGCAGATACCCCGATCTTCTCCGCCTCAATAAAGAAGTTCCCACGATGACCATACTGAACCGTATCTAAACTCGTAGGCTCAGCAAAAATTGCAACCAGTTCACTATATTGTTTCTTGTATCCTTGCAACTGAAACCACTGGGCAAACTGCTCTGTTCCCGATCCGTCTGTTTCCTCTTTAACCACAAAGGTGAACCAAACATCCGTAGGAAGGTACTTTCTTCCAGCAAGCGATTTTGTAGTTTCCATCATGGCCAAAATTCCACCCTTCATATCAGATGCTCCCCTTCCGTAAATCCGACCTCCCACGACCTCTCCTAACCATGGATCATGTTTCCATCTTTTAGAATCACCTATATCCACAATATCCACATGTCCGTTAAAGATGAAAGCTCTTGAGGAATCTTGACCCTGCAATTTAACTACTAAATTATCTCCTTGGTAAAAAGGCTTTATTCCATTTTGTTCTAAATGAGCTTTAATATATTCCAGTATAGGCCGTTCTTGTCCTGAATATGACTGAAAATTTATTAATTCTCTTAATACATCTGCCATTTTTTCTACATTCTACCCGGTGCTTCTATACCTAATAAATTCAAACCGTTCTTAAAGACTTGGGCTGTAGCTGCAGTTAGAGCAAGCCTGCTGTCTCTTAAATCACCTTCTGCTCCCAAAATTGTATGGTTGTGGTAAAACTTGTTAAACACTTGGGCTATTTCAAAAAGACTAGTAGCAACTACTGCCGGAGCATAGGTCTCTGCTGCTTTCCTGACAGCAGCTGGAAAAGAAGCTATCGCTTTAACAAGTTCCATTTCTTCTTTCTCTCCGGCAGTGACGTTAACATCATTTAAATTCGAGGTTCCACCTTTTTCTAACACTGATTGAGCTCTGGCATGACTATATTGAATATAGGGGCCGGAATAACCATCCATAGCAAGCATCCTATCCCAATTGAAAACAATCGAGCGCTTAGGATCTGCAGATAAATCATTCCATTTCAAGGCACCAATACCCACTTGTCTTGCTACCTGAGCTCTTTTTAGTGAATCAGCAAACAAGTCAGGATTACTCTGCTTTAAGATCTTTTCTGCCCTTTCAATACTTTCCTCTATTACATCTCTAAGTAGAATAACCCGACCTTTCCGGGTAGACATCCTACCTTCCTCTAAAGTTACCATACCAAAATAAACATGCCTACTTTGATCAGCGATTGGATAACCCAGTCTACGCAAGATCTCAAAATATTGTTGAAAGTAGGCTTTTTGATCTTCACCCACCACGTAAACCATTTGATCTGCTCCCATCTGTTCAGCCCTATACATACCTGTTGCTATTTCTCTTGTCATATAGAGAGTCGCTCCATCAGTTTTCAAAACAATAGCAAAACCTAAACCCTTATCTGACAAATCTACTCCCAGCGCCCCTTTACTTTCCACTAAAATTCCACTCGTTCTGACTCTTTCTACCGCTGGTTTTAGTAAAGGCTCATAGAAACTCTCCCCTAAAGTGACATCAAACTTCACACCCAATAAATCATAAACTTGTTGGAATTCTGACATCGACCAATCAACACATTTCCTCCAAAGCCTTCTGGCTTCAGGATCGTCATCCTCCAATCTCTTAAACCAACTCCTACCTTCATCTTCTATCTTCGGATCTTTCTCAGCTTCAGCATGGAACTTAACATATAATTCCTGTAGCGCCTTTATTGGTTCCCTCTCGATTTCTTTCTCGTCTCCCCAAGCTTTTATGGCGTAGATTAGTTTACCAAATTGGGTACCCCAATCTCCAATATGGTTATCTGTAGTTACTTTAAACCCGGAGACTTCGGCGATTTTTGCTAATGAATCACCTATAATTGTTGATCTTAGATGACCTATACTCATTTGTTTAGCAATATTTGGAGAGGACATATCTATCACCACATGCTGACCGTGACCAGTATTCTCTCCTCCGTAAACATCTCTCCATTTAAAAACCGATCTTGCTACTGCTGTTGCATATGACCTAGGATTAAGGTCTATATTTAGATAAGGCCCTTCTGCATCATATGCGCTAATAAAATCCCCTTCTATAACCTGCAAACCCAAAGCAAGCTCTTCTGCAATCCCATTAGGAGCCCGTCTTAATTTTCTGGCCAAAGGGAAACAAGGTATTCCAAAGTCTGCACTTATGTGTTCAGGAGGTTGACCTATCTCAACTAAATGTACCAGGTCGGGATCAGAAAAGTAACCGGCAATCCCTTCTTGCACTCCATCTACCAACTGATAATAAGGATAGTCCCCCCGAGTAGGCAGCAATTGTGCCTTTTGACTAATATTTCTATCTGTCAATTGTCGTTCAGCCATAAGTTTCCTTTCAGCATTTATCCTCTTTCTAAAGCAGCAGTCATACAATGTACTGCTCCGTAACCACCAACTAACTCTTTTATGTCTGCAGGAATAATAACCAGTCCTGCTCTTTGTAAAATGGAACGAGTCTGATAATTTTCTGACAATGGCACCAACACCTGATTCTTTCCGAGCAGCAAATAGTTTGTAGCATAATTTCTTTGTTCTTCGACTGGTATATCATAAATCTCTATCCCCCTTTGCGCCATAAGCGATATGAACGAAGTTTCCCGACTAACTCTAAGAAAACCAGCACCATCCCGCCAAACTCTTCTGACAACTCTTCTTCCTGCGCTCTCCAGACAAGTCAGAACCTTCTTGGGTCCTATCGGCATCCAAAATGTATCAAGGTGCATATCATCCATCTCTATACCCCCACCATTAATCGAACCGGACAACCGTTCCTGATTTTCTTCTACTACTGCAAAAAAATCAAAACCTCTCTTTTTTAGTACTGGTTCGATCGCTGTAAAAATACCAAACGCACCATTCATGCTCGATCTGATACCTACCCCAACAAATGCAGCATGGTCAAACATTATCCCATCACCGCCTTCAAAATAACCCCCATTTCTAACAGCATGAACATCTTGCCTATCTAACACATCTTGGTACATCACTCTGAAAAAAGCTACTTCTGGCCTTCTTATACCATGTCTTAATCTGGAGAAAATCATTGTCTCTCCTAGCACATTTGTTTGATCTCTGCCATAAATAAGGTTTGCCATCGGATAAGGTTTACCCAAAGCAGTTAAATAATTAAGTTTTATAGCTCCTTCTTCACCTAAAACTTTTACCTCTGAAGCCAAAATATCGTCTATTTCTTCTGTGTATTGACAGCGACGCCCATAACGACCTTCCAATACTCGTGCACTTACCTTTAGCCGTTCAGATAAAGCTGAAAGCGTACTTGGCATACCTTTGACAAAAGGCAGAGCAGCTGCGACTTTTCCCCGGGCTTCTAAAACCTCTACTTCAGCTGCTTTAAGTATATCCACCATACCCTCAAACTCTTTTCTGCCTTTGAAAACATCAAAATTGTTATGGAAAAGAGATTTATCCGGCGGTAACAATTGCCCTAAGACCGCTTCTATGCTGGGAGGACCCCAAACAGCGACCCTTTTTAATGGATCGGTCTCATCGAAAACAGAAACTCTAGATCCCTCTAGAACTCTTAGAATTGGCCGTGTTTTTACTTCAACTGCCATTGTTTATATCTTTGGGCAGTTTGTACAATTATACCCCTTAATGTCAAAGCACATAAATGTTGCACGTTGATATAATATTGCCCTAGGAAACATATTATGGCAGAACTATTACAATCTCAAGAGTCAACTGTAAATAAACTCTATCAGACAGAATTTGTATTTCCGAGGGCTTGATATAAAACTATCCCCAAAGAAACCATTACATTTAAGGAAATATTAATTCCATACATGGGAATTTCCACAATTCCATCACAAATATCCAATACTTCTTTTGAAACTCCGTAAGTCTCATTTCCCACTACTAAACAGACAGGCAGTTTATATTCAAACTTATCATAAGGAACACTTTTTTTACTCTGCTCAACTGCAACTGTCTGTATATCGTTAATCGTTAATCGTATATCGTTAATCGCCTCAATGGCTGTTTCTTTGTAACTCCATTCCACCCATTCGGTAGTATTAATAGAGGCTTTTTTAATCCTGGGATTGGGCGGGATCTCTGTTTTACCACAAAGATAGACCTTCTTTGCTGCCACAGCATCAGCTAATCTAAAAATCGACCCAACATTATATGTATCCAACACATTGTCTAAGACAATGTATATCTCATTTCTAGCTGTTAACTGTTTGCTGTTAGCTGTTTGCCTTCTTAATTGCTTTGCATTTAATTTAACCATGACGGGGTTACTTTTTTACCGCACTCATCCCCAATTTTTTAGCCAAATTTTTATAAAAGCTTTTTAATTCTTCCAGTTTTAAGGACTTTAACATTTGCAGCATATTCTCAAACCTTTCAATTTTAAGGACATCCCTTTCCGCTTCACGCTTTACCCTTGAAACGGCTTCTAAAGCCGTTTCAGCATATTCCCACTCGGCAAGGTTGGTTATGCTTTAGTCCAAACATAATCTTTAATTTGTTTTGGAAAGCACAATTACTTTTAAACCTTTAATATTTTTGGGGATTCTTTTATCGGTGGTTATGAATAGTTTTGCGCCACTTACAATGGCTGTAGCAAGATGAATCGCATCCGGAGTCCTAAGACTTGAATATTCTGCTCTCAGCTTTGCTGCAGTCCGTGCTATTTGTCTATTTACTTCTACAACTGTAATAAATCCTCCGGCAGTTATAAAATCTTCATACTTTAAGATATCCTTTTCCAGCTCCTGTTTATAAATTCTAACTAAAAATTCTTCAATGACTATAACTGATATGAATATCCTGGTATTTGATTCCTTGTTTTTCTGAAGCAGTTTTCTTGCTATATCACCCTTAGGAGTTTTCTTATCATACGCCAGAATAAATATGTTAGTATCGAGGGCTATTTCCATGAATTACGCTCATCTTCCAAATATTTTTCCCGATCAGTTCCGTCCCAAGGATCCTTCAGATTTTTAATGTAGTCTCCAGGCCAACTCCATTCTCTTTTACTTTTAGCAGGTGAAAAAATAACTCTCCCCCCCACTACATCTACATTCATCCTCTGGCCAGGTTTGATCTTAATCTTTTTCCGGGCCTCCTTAGGGATAACAACCTGATATTTAACATTTACTAAAGTTTGAATCTGCATATGTATTACAATTTATCAAAACGTAATACGTTTGTCAAGAGTTTTTCTCGTATGAGTTCAGTTTTCTCCAGTGAATTTGTCATTCCGAGTCGGGCCCCCGAAGGGGAGAATGACGATTTGGCTGGACAAAACTGAATAGTTACTTGAAAACGGGTTTTAAAAAGTTTTACAATGGAATTAGCCAGTATGAATATCAAATATCAAATGTTAGCTGTTGGCTTCATTGCATTCGCATTAATATTTCTGCAGCCTGCTTATGCATTTAGTTGTCTTGATAATGACTCCAACTACTATCAAACTAAAGGTTTAGCCTCAACACCACAGTTAAACAGGGACCTTAAAAAAACCGATGCCGGCAAATGTGTAATTGACCCGAAAGCTACCTTTGCCCCCTACAAAATCCCCTCTTATGCAGACCTCAAATCAGTTTATTTTGATCAATCTAAATCAACTAGAAAAAGTACTTTATCAAGTAACGCTAATCAAGGTAATATAACAGATTCGATTGGGAATGACGCTACAACAGAATTAGATCGTCTCATATATGTCAACGGTAGTGTAACCATTACCGGTAATGGCTTCTTAAATGCTAAACCAGTTATCCCTATTATCATCTTTACGAACAATGATCTCACTATCAATAACAATATTGATTTTGCCCATAACTCTTCCAATGGAGGCTTGGTTTTTGTGGTCGGAGGCAATGTAAATATCCATAAAGATGTTACTCAAATTGATGCTGTCATTATTGCTCAAGGTAATATATATACTGCCGGATCTGGCTGCTCTCATTCTTCTCCTGTCTCATCACAACCTTTAACCGTAAATGGCAGCTTAATCACTTTAGCAGATGATAAAACAGTTAAATTCTGCAGAAAGCTTGATAATAATTCCGAACCTGCTGAAAAAATTATCCATCAGCCTAAATATCTGGTTATTTTAAGAAATTTAATGTCTGATACCTTGCAAAAATGGTCGGAAATACAATAGCTACTTACCGAAATTACGCTTTTGGGCCTGATACCAGTCAATTGCTTTTTTAAGTTCCTTTTTATCAAAATCCGGCCAAAGGACTGTAGTAAAATAAAACTCTGAATAGGCTGTCTGCCAAAGCAGGAAATTTGACAACCGGGACCTGCCCCCTGTTCTGATCAAAAGCTCCGGATCAGGCTGGCCATTCGTGTACAAATGTTTTTCTATCAATTGCTCATTTATCCTTTTTATATCTATCCCGGTTTTGACAATCTCTTTTAGCGCTTTAACCAGTTCTTTCTTGCCGCCATAGTTTAAAGCAATATTTAATTTAATTGATTCGTTTTTAATATAAGTTTTTTTAATCTGATTGACGATCTTTTTGACAGTTAAGGGGAGACCTTCTATCTCTCCCAAAATAGTAACGCTTACTCCTTTTTGTATCATCTTTTTTAGTTTGCTTGTATAACCTTTTCTAATTAGATTGAACAATCCCAGTACTTCCCTTTTTGCCCTCTCCTGTATGTTTTCAGTAGACAAAGCGTAAACAGTGACTGTTTTGACGCCTAACTTTTCCGCTGCCTCAACGACTTTTTCCAATGTTTCAGCTCCCTTTTCATGCCCTTTGATATCAGGCAAATCATGAAACCTTGCCCATCTTCTATTACCGTCCATAATAATGGCGATATGGGAAGGGATGTTTTCTTTATCAGATTTTGGCATAGTGATAACTAAAAACTTTTGAGTTTTGAGATTACTTAGTTCTTTGGACTAAGTAACTAGTCATTTCCTCCAGTAAGTTAACCATTCTATCATCCTTGGCAATCTCAGGTATCAACTTTCCGGCTTTAGCCCTATATTTTAAAACTTGAATCTTTGCCTTTTTAACCGACTTTGCTTCCCCGTCTAAGATGTCGTCTCTTATTTGGTATACAAGCCCTAAATCATCTCCCAATCTCTCAAGTAACCCCAACAGCTTATCATTTGCTCCTCCCAGGATAGCTCCAATTCTTAGCGGGCCGGATATAGTATATCTTGCTGTTTTAAACTTGTCGGTTATCTCTTTGTGATTGCCGGTGATATCAAGCATTTGTCCGGTGGTAGTATCAATCATTGTTTTTAAAAAAAGATTTAAGGCTTTATGTTTGATTTTGATGTCAAATTTACTCTCAGATATAATTTTTGTTGCCAAAAAGAAGGCTGAATCTGCCAAGGTGATGGCTTGAGGCATTCCTACGCTCTTATATAAAGACTTTTGATCCCGTCTGGTAGGACTTTCATCAATAATATCATCATGAACCAATATGGCAGTATGAAAAATCTCATAAGCAGCTCCAACCCTTAGTATTTCCCCGCTCTCCGCCCCCTTGGGGCGCCTGACCAATTCATACCCCAACTTGATTAAAGTACCTCTGATTTTTTTTCCGCCTTTACAAGCTTCTATAAAGGCCCTTGTCGGGGGTATTAAGCTTTTATCTATCTTCTGTGCTTCCTGAAACCAAAGATTTAGAATCTTTTGTATTTCTTTTTCTAAACTCTTTGCTGAATGCTTCAGGTAGTTGCTAAACTCCATTGGCATAATTTACCATATTCTGCATTTATCTGCAGCTTTTTTGCGGGATAGGCAGACTGCGTGATAGAATGGACAGCGCATGAAAAAGCAAATATCCTTGCGCGACTTTAACTCTGCCCAAAAGAGGCGGCAGTTTTTAGAAAAACAGCTTAATATTCACTTAGATAATATTAGTCAATTTAGTTTTACAGAAGAGCAGGTCAAAGGACGAAACATCGAAAACCTGATTGGCGCCACCCAAATCCCTTTAGGAGTTGCCGGACCGATAAAAGTGCAAAGTGAAAAGTGCAAAGTGAAAAGTTATTACATTCCTTTGGCTACAACTGAGGGAGCCTTGGTGGCATCTGCTTCAAGGGGCTGTAAAGCAATTTCTGAAAGCGGCGGAGCTTATGTTGAAGTAGAAACAGTTGGAGCTACCAGAGGTTCTGTTTTTGTTACCTCAGGCATCAGACAATCCCGACAGATTATCAAGTGGCTGGAAAACAATTTTAAATTAATTGCCAAAGTTGCTCAGGGAGAATCGTCCCATTTAAAACTACTGAAAATTGATTCATCTTTAGTTGGCAAAAATCTTTTTTTAAGATTTTGTTATGACAGTCAAGACGCCATGGGTTTAAACATGGTCACAATAGCTAATACAAATGTAGCCTTCCTCTTGGAAAAACAATTTAAAATCAAGTGCGTTGCGGTTGCCGGAAATTATGATATTGATAAAAAACCTGCCTGGTTAAATTTTATTTTGGGAAGGGGCAAAAAAGTTTGGGCAGAAATTATCTTAAAAGGAAAACTTGTGAAAGAAATCTTAAAAACAACACCGGAGGCAATAGCTGAGGTAGTTTATCGCAAAATTCAAATTGGTTCAGCCATGGCCGGATCTTTAGGTTTTAACGCACACTATGCAAATGTGGTAGCAGCGATATTTGCAGCTACAGGACAGGATCTAGCTCAAGTTAGCGAGGGAAGTTTAGGTGTTACTACAGCCGAGGTTTTACCAAATGGAGACTTATATTTTTCTGTTTTCCTACCAGATCTTATGTGTGGAACTGTCGGCGGAGGGATTCATTTACCCGGCCAACAAGAAGCGCTTAAGCTAATGAGTTTAAAGGGACCAGGAGACAGTATAAAATACGCCCAAATTGTGGGATCTGCTATACTGGCTGTAGAATTATCATTGATAGCCTCTTTAGCAGAAGGAACATTAGCAAAAGCACACCAGAAATTAGGAAGGGGAAAGGGAGATAAAAAATCAATATAGGTATCATTTCATACGGCGTATACATACCAAAATATAGAATTAAACCCTCCCGGATTGCTTCTGCTTGGGGCAAACAGACTGATGAAGTAGAAAAATCTTTAGGTGTTTTTGAAAAAGCTATTGCCTCAATTGACGAAGATGCTGTCACTTTGGCAGTTGAAGCCGCATTAAATGCTTTAGGTAACGGCCAAATTGATCCCTTAAAAATTGGCTCGATCACCATTGGATCGGAATCCCATCCTTATGCTGTTAAACCATCCGCTACTATAGTAGCAGGTATCTTAGGCTTACCCGAAGAGCTACTGGCTGCAGATTTAGAATTTGCCTGCAAAGCCGGTACAGCAGGTATTCAACTTTTATCCGGACTGGTAGGAAAAAATGGCAAATATGCCTTGGCTATTGGTTCTGATGTTGCCCAATCCAAACCTTCTGATGTTTTGGAATATACAGCAGGTTCAGCTGCAGCTGCTTTAGTTTTGGGCAAAGAAAACACTATTTGTCATATCTTAGATTTTACTTCCTTTTCCTCTGATACTCCTGACTTTTGGCGAAAAGACACGGAGAAGTTTCCTGCCCATGCCGGCAGGTTTACCGGCGCGCCCTCTTACTTCGCACATGTGTCAGGCGCCTCAGAGTTACTGCTTAAAAAAACTAAAATGAAAGCTGCAGATTTTGACTGGGCCATCTTTCATATGCCTAATGCCAAATTTCCCAAAGAAGCTGCCAAGAGATTGGGTTTTACCCCTGCTCAGATTGCCCCCGGCTTTGTGGTGGAACAGATTGGTAATCCTTATTCTGCCTCGTCCATGGTAGGACTTTGTGCAACTTTAGATATTGCCCGGGCAGGAGATAAAATTTTTATGTGCTCTTATGGATCCGGAGCAGGCTCTGATGCTTTTGCATTTGAGGTGACAGAAAAGATTAAAGCCCACCAAGCCTTAAATAAAAATACTGTAGCTAAACAAATTAAGGATAAAGCTTATATAGACTATTCATTAATAGCCAAGAATATATTAACTAAATACAGGATATGAAGGAGGCTAGACTCTAGTCACTAATTATGAAGATACTAGTCAAAGGCGTAGGTTTAACAAAGTTTGGGGAACTGTGGGATAAATCTTTGTTTGATTTATCTTTGCAAGCAGCCACAGAAGCCATTCAAGATGCAAATCTGTCTGCCAAAAACATTGAGGCAGTATTTGTTGCTAATATGATCCATGGCAAATTAGCCAACCAAGATCTTTTGGGAGCTGCTATTGCTTCACTGTTTAACATAAAGGGTGCCTCCTTTAGGGTTGAAGGGGCTTGCGCCTCAGGAGGCTTGGCTGTACATTTGGCTATCCAGTCTCTACTGGCCGGAACCTACAAAAATGTCTTAGTTGTAGGAGCAGAGAAGATGACAGATGTGACAATTTCCGAAATCACTTCTGCCTTAATGGGTGCGGGTTCGGAAGCGGAAAGAAAAGCAGGTTTAACTTTCCCGGGTCTTTATGCCTTAATGGCCAAAACTCATATGCAAAAGTTTGGCACAACGCGCAATCACCTGGCCGCTGTTTCTGTAAAAAATCATTACCATGCTTCTTTAAATGAAAAAGCCCAATTCCCTTTTGAAATCACCGAAGAAAAAGCTTTAAATTCACCCGAAATTTGTATGCCTTTTACTCTTTTTGATGCCTCTCCTATTACTGACGGCGCCGGAGCTGTAATATTGTCATCAGAAAATACACCTCGAAGGCGGGCTTTGACTCCTTCGAGGTGGACTGCCGGCGATGTTTATATCACCGGTTCAGCAGTTGCCACAGACACTGTTGGGCTGGCTGAAAGAGAATCTTTGGTAGAAATTCCTGCTACCAAACAAGCTGCCAAGATGGCTGTAAAACAAGCCGGGATAGAAATTGCAGACATTGATATTGCGGAAGTACATGATTGTTTTACTATTGCAGAAATTTTGGCCATGGAAGATCTGGGTTTTTGTGAAAAAGGTGAGGGGGGAAAATTTATTGTTCAGGGCACTACCAAACTAGGTGGCAGATTACCAATTAATACATCGGGTGGATTAAAAGCTTGCGGCCACCCTGTGGCTGCCACCGGCTTAAAACAAATTATTGAGATCACTCAACAATTAAGAGGCAGCGCAGGGAAAAGACAAGTTAAAGACGCTAAGATAGGCTTAACGCATAATGTTGGAGGCAGCGGAGCTACAGTAGTAGTACATGTGTTGCAAACATGAATAGTCCTGTACAAATTTGGAGACAACATAAGACTTTGCATAATTACCTAAATAAAATAGGTAAGCTTTTAGTGTGGACTAAAATCCTGGTCGCCCCCCAGGGATTTGAAAACCAAGTCCCCTATTTGGTGGGAATCGTTCAACTCACTGAGGGAGAAAAATTACCTGTGCAAATTGTAGACTGCGATGAAAAGGATCTAAAACCGAATCAGAAAGTACAAGTGGTGATCAGAAAAATCGGTAAAGCCAGAAGTGAAGATGTGATAGAATACGGAGTTAAAGTTAAATCAATATAGCTGAGGTGGATTGAAAACATGAAAAACTCTCCTATTATTGTTTCTGCCCCAGGCAAAGTACATTTACTTGGCGAGCATAGCGTGGTTTATGGCAAACCGGCAATACTTGCTGCCGTTGGTTTAAGAGTGACGGTTACTGTCATTCCGAGCGCAGCCGAGGGGGTTGCTCGCAATGACGGACTAGATAAAATCATCGAACCTATTATCAAAAAGCACTTTAAAATTAAAAAAATCCCTTCTTATCAATTGTCTATTTCTTCTCAAATCCCCATTGGCTCGGGTTTAGGCTCCTCTGCAGCAGTCTCAGCTGCCTATATTGCAGCTTTGCTCATCTTTTTAAAGATCCAGTGGGACCTAAATTTAGTCAACAACTTAGCTTACGAGGCAGAAAAGGTCTTTCATGGAAATCCTTCAGGAGGAGATAATTCCACAGTTGTATTTGGAGGACTGGTTTGGTTTAGAAAAGAAACCCCTGATTTAAAAATCATTCAACCGTTACCGTTTACTATTCCATCTAAACTTTCCAAAAATTTCCTGCTTATTAATACAGGCAAACCCAAGGAGATAACAGCTGAAATAGTCGGTATAGTAAGTTCAAAAGTCAAAAATCAAAAGTCAAAATTTGAAAAACTATTCATTGATCAGGAAAAATTAGTAAGAGAATTACTTCCTGCTCTTTCACAATCTAATGAAAAAGAATTGATTAGGATTATTAGGAAGGGAGAAAAGAATTTAGAAGCAATGGGGGTTTGTTCAAATTACGTTAAAGGAATTATCAGAAAAATTGAGAATGCCGGAGGCGCTGCCAAAATCTGTGGCGCCGGCGGGAAAACCAAAGCCACCGGAGTGTTACTTTGCTATCATCAAGATAAAAACAAGTTAGAAAGTATAGCTAAGTCTTTTAATCTACCATTTTTCAGCGCTGCCTTAGGAGTTGCGGGATTAAAAACAGGATGGCAAATCTAACACAAATTATAGTTTCAGCTCCGGGAAAGTTAATGCTTTTGGGAGAACATGCAGTTGTTTATAATAGGCCTTCTTTAGTTACTGCTGTTGATCAAAGATTAACTCTAAAAGCTGAAACTCTGGAAAATAGTGTATTTGAACTAAACGCTAAAGATGCAGGAGTAACAAACTACAGCAAACCTCTATCTGAACTTGGCAAAGGCGACATCCCCAAAGGCGCCAAGTTTGTAGAGAGGGCAATGTATAATTTTTTTGCCCGTCATCCCCAATCTAATCGGGGATCCATAAATAATATAGATTCCCGCCTGCGCGGGAATGACATAATAGGAATCAGGATTACCACTAAATCAGACTTTTCTCCACTCTTTGGTTTTGGCTCATCTTCTGCCTCCACTGTTTGTACTTTAAAAGCTTTATCAGAACTTTTTAACGCAAAATTATCCTGCAGGCAAATTTTTGAACTTTCATTTCAGACTGTTTTGGATGTTCAAGGAACAGGTTCCGGATTTGATGTGGCTGCAGCTACTTATGGAGGCACTTTATATTATTCCAAAGCCGGCTCCAAAACCATCAAACCTTTAAATTTAAAGCATTTACCTTTAATTATTGGCTATTCAGGCATCAAAGCAGACACTGTAACTTTAGTAAAACAGGTAGCTGAGAAAGCTAAAAAATACCCAAATGTCATAGAAAATATTTACAGCCAGATAGGTTATCTTGTAGATCTAGCCAAAAAAGCTTTACTAAAAGAAGATTATCAAACTTTAGGGGAACTAATGGACTTAAATCAAGGTTTATTAGTCAGTTTAGGGGTGGAGGGTAAAAAATTAGCAGATATGATATATGCAGCCCGGGAAGCAGGAGCATATGGGGCTAAACTATCCGGGGCAGGTATTGGTGATTGTATGATAGCTATTGCTCCGGCAAATAAAGTAAGTGGTGTTAAAAAAGCCATTACCAAGGCCGGAGGAAAAGTTGTTAATGTTAAAGTCAACGCCCCGGGTGTTAGAATAGAAAAATGAGCATAGAGAAAGCTACAGCTATTGCACCATCAAATATTGCTTTTACTAAATATTGGGGTAAAAAAGATGAGGTCTTAAGACTTCCTGAAAATGGCAGTATATCTATGTGTTTATCTAACTTACTAACCACTACCACAGTGGAATTTCAGCAAGGACTAGGTCAAGACCAAGTATTGTTAAATGGTGAGATTGAAGCGGGTGAAGATTCCAGAGTAATTAAACATTTAGACAGAGTCAGAAAATTGACAGGAATAGATTTAAAAGCAAAAGTTGTTTCCAGCAACAATTTTCCAATTGGTACAGGACTTTCCTCTTCTGCTGCAGGATTCGCTGCATTATCACTAGCTGCTTCTAAAGCTGCAGGACTATCTTTATCAGAAAAAGATTTATCCATCTTAGCCAGACAAGGTTCAGGTTCTGCCTGTAGATCCGTCCCTGCTGGATTTGTAGAATGGCTGGATGGTGATACTTCGGAAACTTCATATGCTGTCCAAATCTTCCCGCCTAACTATTGGGATATTGCAGATGTTGTAGCAATTGTTTCTTCTGGCAAGAAAGACGTGCCAACAAGCGTAGGCCAGCAAACAGCCAAGTCCTCCCCTTTTATGGAGACCAGAAAGGCTCACATGGGGCAAAAAAATGAATTAGTTAAGAAGTTAATTAAAGAGCGGGACTTTCAAAAATTTGGCGAGTTAGTAGAAGGAGAAGCCTTAGAATTACATGCCATTATGATTACTCAAACTCCCCCATTAATTTATTGGCAACCCAATACCATTTTAATGATGAAACTGGTTCAAAAATGGAGGACTGATGGTTTAGAGGCCTATTTTACAATCAATACCGGCCAGGATGTACATATTATGGTTGAACAAAAAAATGTGGAAAAATTAACTAAAAAATTAAAAGAGCTAGCAGAGGTCAGAGAAGTTATTGCCAATACTCCGGCTGAAGGCGCCGGACTAACAAACAATCATTTATTCTAGTTTCTCTTTTAACACCTTTAATCCCTCATTTGCCCAGGCTGTATATTTTTGAGGATTTTGATTCATGTCATTTAATAATACCTGTTTACTTACCCATTTATATTCATAAGCCACTTCAGGGTTTAATTTAACTTGTCCATTATATTCTCCTATAAGTAAAAAATCATGTTCGTTTTCGCAATATTCTCCTATTTGCGCAAAGTAGTTAAATTCCCCTACAACTTTAATATCCGTAATGGATAAATCTATATTGCACTCATTCTTAAGGGATCTTAATGCAGCTTCTTTGAGAGTCTCGTTAGTACCGTCTCTTTTATGAAGAGGGTGAGTTGAGGCTGTAAAATCCCAAATATTATCAAATACCTGGTGCTTTCTTCTTTGTAAAAGCACTTCCCCTTTACTATTAAATATCAAAAAAGTAACAGCAAGGTGCCTTCTGCCTAATCCTGTATGTCCGATGCTTTTGGGGATATATTCCAAAAATTTTCCTTGATCATCTACTGCCAAAATAATCTGCTCGTCCATGACGCCTGATTATACCCGGCCTTCCAGTAAAGAGATAGTAACATAAATTACCAAAACCCCTAACATCAATACCGCGGTTTCCCAAAAAGCCACTTTTTTATTATCATTATTGTGAATTTCCGGTATCAAGTTTGCGGCTGCAATATAAATAAAAAAACCGGAGGTTAGGGACATGACTACCGGCAGCAAATCCTGAATTGAATCTTTGACCAGATAGGTCAAAACGGCGCCGGCTATGGCGGCCAAAGCGCTGTAGAAATTAATAAGCAGCACTCTGTTTTTGGTTATGCCCTGCTGCAACATTAAGCCAAAATCGCCTATTTCCTGCGGAATCTCATGGGCAGCAACCGCCAAAGAAGTGACAATCCCCAAGGGAACATTGATTAGAAAAGTAGCAGCTATGGCTATCCCGTCTATGAAATTGTGCACCGTATCGCCAATCACTATTAAGGACATTAAGGATTTTTTTTCTCCGGGATGTCTGCCATGATCATGGTGATGAATAAACCGCTCCAGCAGGAAAAACATCAGGATTCCGGCCAATGTCCAAAAGAACACATTTATTCCGCTCTCTGCGGCAGCTTCTTTGGCTTCAGGAAGCAGATCAAAAAAGGCAGTTCCAAGCAGAGTGCCTGCGGCAAAAGAAGCCAGAAAATGAGATATTTTTATGGCAAATTTTTCTTTAATGAGAAGCAATATTCCGCCGATTAAGGAGACTACACTGCCTAAAAAAGTGAAAATTAAAATATAAACTAATATCATATTATCAATTAAATCTGTTTTGGGCTGCTTCTAAGTCCTGATCAATCAGTATCTCTACGGCTTTAACAGCCTGTTTAACCATCTGACTAACCTTAGTTTGCTCAGATGGCAAGAACCTCTCTAAAACAAAATCCCAGGATTTTTCATTACCAATGCCCAGTCTTACTCTGACAAATTGGTCTGTGCTTAAAGCATTAATAATTGATGCTACTCCGTGATGACCTGCTGCAGCCCCCCCCAACCTAACCTTAATCTTACCCAATGGCAAATCCAGTTCATCATGAACTACTATAATATCAGCAGGAGCTATTTTGTAGTAGGAAACAAGCAGCTTCACTGCCAAGCCCGAATTATTCATATAAGTTTGAGGCTTTGCTATTACCAGCTGATTTATTTTAGCCACCTGCGATTTTAGCTTTTTATTATCTTCCCATGATACATGATACATGATACATGATACATATTTGTCCACCACTTTAAACCCCAAGTTGTGTCTGGCATTTTGATATTTAATATCCGGATTACCCAAACCGACAATTAATTTCATCTAAGCGCTTCCAAAATCTGTTCATGAATTAAACCGTTTGAAGCTATAAACTCTGTGTAATCTGTTGACCAATCTACCGGATTACCAAATCTATCACTGACCATACCGCCGGCTTCGGTAATAATGATACCTGCTGCAGCCTGATCCCATATCCATGCCTGATTAGGAACAGCATCTAAGGAGCCTTTTGCCAAAAAAGCCATGGTGACAGCCCCTCCGCCCAACATGTAAATATACCTTATCTTTTCCAAAAGAGGAAAAAAATATTCTTCAAGCTTGTCTCTTCTACGCTCCATACTGCCAATACCTAATCCTATGACAGCATCTGCCAATTTTGTTGTTTTACTAACTGAAATTTTTTTACCATTTAGATAGGCTCCTTGCCCCTTTTGAGCCCAATACAAATCCCTCCGGTCAACATCATAAATAACTCCTATGATAGGTTGGTTGTTTTCCAAAAGACCAATAGATACTGCAAAAAACGGCATCTTTGAAGCAAAGGAAATAGTTCCATCAATCGGATCAATTGCCCAAGTAAAGGGTGATTTTTGATCAATTCTTACTTTTTCTTCTGCAATAATATTATGAGAAGGAAAATGTTCAGAAATTATCTTAACTATGATTTTTTCTGCTTCTAGGTCCGCTTGGGTTGCGAAATTACTATTGTCAGTTTTGAACATCAGTTTATGTTCTTTACCGTATAAATCTGAAATAACTTTCCCCGCTTGAATTGCTGCTTGTTTGGCTACTTTTAGAAATTTATCATCCATGTGTTTACATCAATTGTATCACCTCTGCATCCTCTACGGGCTCAAAACTTTGATAAAATTGGCCAACTGCCTGAAAATCTCCGGGGGTTTCTAATATCACACTTTCATCCATATGCTCAAGCAATTTCAATCCGGCATCCTGACTTGCCACCGGCGCTGCCAAAATTATTTTCTTCACTTTATGCCTTTTTAAATATTTAGCAGCAGACAGTATAGTTAAACCTGTGGCTATACCGTCATCAACAAGGAGAATCATTTTATCTGCTACTGATAAAGGGGTTTTACCCTGGCGATATAATACCTCCCTTCTTTTTATCTCACAAACTTGTTTTTCTGCTTCCTTTTTTAAATCTTTAATCTTTAATCCTAAATCATTAATTTCTTTCAAATTCCAGACGACTTCTTTATCAGCATCAACTGCCCCCAGAGCCAGTTCAGGCTGAAAAGGAGCGCCAATTTTCCGGGTTACCATAATATCCAGCGGCAAGTTTAGACTCCTGGCCACTTGAGCTGCCACCACTACCCCGCCCCTGGGGATTCCTAAAACAAGAGTATTTTTTTTAGCCTTATATTCTTTTAAATGTTTGGCCAATAACCGGCCGGCTGACTGACGGTCTTTAAAAATTTTCATAGCCATCAATCAAATAACCCCAATTCCTCAGTTTTCTCATGATTCCAGATCTTCACCACCCCGTATACTCCGTCATATCCCGGATCTATCACTAAATCTCCCTTTCTTACCTTTGAAATTCCTTCTGCAATCCTTGAACCTGACACTTTGGCAATTTCTGATGTATCAATTTTAGTTAAAATCTTTATTTCGCTACCCAAACCGGAAGTTAACTTTTTGTATTCATTTTGAACCTTTTGGCTAGTCGGCGCTGTATTAAATGCCTCAGCTATTATTTGTAACAGAGGCACTAACATCTTATACCCCGGCCTTTTTAGGCTTTCACTTGAAATTAACCCTCCATCATTCATAATTCTTAATTCATTATTCTGTCGAGTCGCTAGCGACTCGACTCTCTCCATCACCCCAACCGTCAAACCTCTTTTGCAAACAGGACAAATGGTCCCCTTTGCTTTAGTATCCTCAGGTGAATACTTAACATTGCAATTCCTGTGCCCTGTATAATGATATTTACCTTCCTCGGGATAAAATTCTATTGTGCCCGCTATTTTTTGACTTTTTAAGTTACTTAAAAGACTTAAGTAACTTAGTTCTCCTGGAAAAACTGTTGATTCCCTGCCTAAATTAGGTAAAGAATGGGCATCAGAAAAGGACACAATTGATCTTTGGTCTAATTCGGAAATCCGCCAGTTCATGGCCGGATCAGATGACAAACCGGTTTCTATACCATAAATATATTCAGTTAAATCCTCAAAACACTCCTTCAAAGAGTCATAACCTGACTCAGAACCAAAAATTCCAAACCAGGGGGTCCAAGCATGAGCCGGGATGAAAATTGCTTTATCTGAAACCTGAAGCGCCAAAGACAGGAGATCTTTGGAGGACATGCCTAAAATTGGTCTGCCGTCTGATCCTAAATTGGCTCTTCTTCCTAAAAGTAGTTTCTGAAAAGCTTCGGCTGAAGCAAAGTCGGGTAAGAAAATTAGGTTGTGCAACCTTCTGCCTTTTCCTTTATCAGAATACATAGTGGCAATCTCCACAGTTAAAACAAATTTAATGTTAGCGTCCTTGTGAGTTAAAAAACCTGATCCGTCCTCTGTTAGATTCATCTTTAGCTCGGAAAACCAAAGAGGATGTAAAAAATCCCCTGTACCTAACACGTCGATCCCCTTCATCTTGGCCCAATCAACTAAATTAGGAATATTTAATGCTGAAGAACAAGCACGGGAGAATCTGGAGTGAATGTGTAAATCAGCCAGATATGCCATGTGCAGATTTTACCATAAAGTTAAGGTTGCTTTTCTAGATCTATTATGGGATAATACGATTATGCCTGAGAGCATCCGAGAATCGTTAATGAAGTTAAGTCAGTATGTACAAAAAGGCAGAAAAGCAGATGAAGCTGCAAGATTACGCGGGCGTAACAGAGCCAGGCAGATTCTTGGATCGTCAATAGCTTTTTCCTTGCTTTTGGTAATCTCGAGTTTTGATGTACCACATCCAGAAAGATTTATTAGTCCTATCTTTATATCTGAAACCGCCCTTACACCCGAAATAGCCATGACGCCTACCCCATCTTCTACCTGCATGACAGTTGGCGATCGCGTTTTCTTGCTAAAACCTGGCAAGTATCCTGCTGATCCTAATAGTTGGACTGAACCAGGGCTAGGCCTTAATTGCGTATCTTAAAACCCTTAAATATATCAACACTTTATTAAACGATCGTTTAATAATCTAATCACTTACCGTTACCGGACGATTCTATCACCAAAACCCAATCATCTATCCCCAACTCTTTAACCAGTTTTCTTAAAGCTGTAGTCAAAGGTTTTTTACTGGCCCAAACACTCTTTTGCCAGGCAGAAAAACCCCAATCCTTTAATCTCCTTCTTAAAGTATTCCTGGCTCTTTTATAAGACTCCGGAATATCAAATATCACCAACCTCCATACTCCATCCCACTCTATTTGATCATCCGGTTTATTTTTCAGCAGCCAATCTCTTCCTGCTTCTGTGAGTTTAAAGATAATCTTTTCCTCATCTTTTTGCTTTTCTATAAAACCATGTTCCCGGAGTCTTTTAAGAGCTTGAGCTAAAGCAGATTTATTAAGTTCCGGAGCACCGTAGTGATACCTGTAGTAGTGGGCTCTAAAGTCGTCTATCCTGACGATTCCATCAACTGATTTTTCTAAGACCAGCAAAATCGCATCCCTCAACTTTTTCTTAACCATTATCAATACATTAAACGATCGTTGCAAGTTTTGTCAATGGTCCAGCTTATTGGGAGTTAAATATTTTCCAATCAACAACAGCCTATTCCCAACATGAAAACCTCTTCTATTGACCTGATTAACAATTAACAGAACTTACGCAATTAATCCCCTAAATTGTTAAAATACTCTTAAAGACGGAAGATAGGTGGTGATTACATT
>Ga0155255_107_pt1 | contig 37872 bp, 35 predicted proteins | sample RifCSPhighO2_02_FD_106223 | JGI IMG/M metagenome (GOLD analysis project Ga0155255, IMG submission 106223) | Candidatus Daviesbacteria bacterium RIFCSPHIGHO2_02_FULL_39_12 | reverse complement strand
CGGATTAATATCCTACCAAAAGTATTTAATTTATGCTAATTAGATACAAAGTGGGGTAATGTCAGCGTTTTAGTGTATTGACAATGGGGTCCACCTTAATTTAAGAAAATATCATCCAACATATCTTTATGTTTGGTAATATCTTCTGATAGGCCGTCAATTTGTTGAAGATGGGTTTTAATCATCTCCTCAATTCTTATAAGAAGGGTAGCATCATTTTGAGTTGGGGTATTAGTTTCTTCTGCTATTTGTGCATTTTGTTCATCCATAGGATAACCATAATACTCAAAAAATAATAATAGATGCAAGTATTAACTTATAAAAAATGGTTTGAGGTAAACCTTCCGGAAGGAACTTACAACTCTGCAGATGAAGTTATAGCTGCACTTGGTTTATAGCAACAGTCTCAGAGTATGGCTATGTAAAGAGCATTTTTATGCTACGTTGGAGTTAAACTGTAAATTGCATCTGATAGTGAGAAGAGTTCACGAACACTCCAGCGTAGCGCCGATCTAGGTCTAGAACATGTTTCAAGAGTTATAAATTATGCTCAGTTTTGTAAATAAGAAATGTAGTTTTTATAACTGTGTCCGGATTTAATGAGATGCTTTCTATACCTTCCTTGACTAGAAATTCGGTAAATTCAGGATAATCTGAAGGCGCTTGTCCACAGATTCCTACATATTTACCAGAAGCTTTACATTTTTTTATCACCTCAGAGATAAGACTTTTAACAGCCTGATCATTTTCATTGCTTATAGATCTGATCTTTTCATTGCCGTCGCGATCTATGCCCAGTGTTAGCTGCGCCAAATCATTACTGCCTATACTCATCCCATCAAACACTTTTAGAAACTGGTCCGCCAATACCACATTGCCCGGTATCTCACACATCATATAAATTTTTAAACTTTTTGATTTTTTACGAGATAAACCGGAGAGTTCCATCTGTTTAATAACCTTTTTGCCTTCTTCAACTGTTCTGCAAAAGGGTATCATTACAGCTACATTTTCTAATCCAAACTCATCCCTTACTTTTTTGATCGCTTTTAGTTCAAGCTCAAAAGCAGGAGCAAAGTTGGGATCATAATAACGTGAAGCGCCTCTCCAGCCAATCATCGGATTTTCTTCTTTGGGTTCAAAAAGTTCGCCTCCCAAGAGGCTGCGGTATTCATTAGTTTTGAAATCCGAGAATCTTAAGATTACCGGTTTTGGATAGAAGGCTGCGGCGATCTTTGCTATACCTGAGGCTAGTTTTTCAATGTAAAAGTCAGTTTTTTTATTAAAGACTTTAGTTTTTGAATCAATTTCCGATTGAAGATCTTTGGGGAGTTTATCGTAGTTTACTAAGGCCATTGGGTGAATCCCGATATCTGAGGCTATAATAAATTCTTCCCGAGCCAAACCTACTCCATCATTTGGTAAAAAAGATTTTTCAAAAGCAGTATCCGGAGTAGCTATGTTTAACATGACATGAGTTTTGAGTCTGGGGAATTTATTTATGTCGTGCTCTTCAATCCTAAATTTTAAAAAACCCTTAAAAACTATACCCTCTGATCCGGTTGTATCTATTGTTATCTCATCACCTGTTTTAATCTTGGAGGTTGCCATCTCCGAACCCACAATACAAGGGATTCCCAGTTCTCTGCTGACAATTGCGGCATGGCTTGTCCGACCGCCTTTATCTGTGATTATGCCAGCAGCGATCTTCATTACCGGTTCCCAATCCGGATCTGTGATAGGGGTTATTAAGATTTCACCCTTTTGAAACTGCTTTATATCTTTTACATCAAGTATTACTCTGGTTTTACCGTTTGCAATCTTTGACCCAACAGATGCGCCTGTTAAGATCTGTTCGCCTTCTTCTATACGAATATATTCCTGAATCTTTGACCGGTCCTTTACAGATTGGACTGTTTCCGGTCTGGCTTGGACTATATACAATTTGCCATCATGACCATCTTTTGCCCACTCAATATCCATAGGTGTCCACTTGCCATACTTTTTTGAGTAGTGGTTTTCAATAAGCGCGCCCCAGGAGGCAAGTTTTAGTATCTCTTCATCTGATATACAAAAGCTTTCCTGCTCTTTTTGTGTTGTAGCGATAGTCTTAGTGGGAGGGTTATCCGCATAAATCATCTTTTTGAGTTTGGAACCGGTAGTCTTACTTAGTAGGGGATGATATAGATGTTTAGAAGTTGGTTTATTTAAAGTAGGCTTAAATACTAAAAACTCATCCGGTGTAACCTGACCTTGGACTATCATCTCGCCTAATCCCCAGGATCCATTAATAATAATTACGTTAGGAAAACCTGATTCAGTATCCAAGGTAAACATAACCCCGGAGCAGGCCAGATCAGAGCGAATCATTTTTTGAATTCCTACCGAGAGGGCCATCTTCATGTGGTCGAAACCTTTGTCCGTACGGTAAGAGATTGCACGACTGGTAAAAAGAGAGGCCATTGCCATTTTAATTGCCTTTAATGTATTTTCGTAACCCCGGATATTAAGATACGTTTCATGCTCACCGGCAAAAGAAGCCCCCGGCAAATCTTCAGCTGTAGCAGAGGACCTGACAGCGAAATCCACATCTTTTCCAAATCTTGTCTCTGCCTGATCATGGGCTTTTTTAATCGCCTCCCTTAGTTTAAGAGGAAAATCAGTTTCGGCAACTTTTTCCCTAATTGTTTTTCCTTTTTTGATTAAATCATCTAAGTTCCGGGTATTTAAATTCCTAAGAGTATCTTTTATAAAATTATCTAAACCCGTTTCTTTTAAAAAAAATCTGTAAGATGAAGCAGTTACTATATAGCCTTCAGGTATTAGCACGCCCTTAGGTTTTAAGTTTTTGATCATCTCGCCCAATGAAGCGTTTTTACCGCCAACCTCAGAAACATCCTCAATATCAACCTGAGAAAATAGTTTAGTAAATGACAAAGACATATATTCATAGTAGCATAATAGCAACCGGTGTGTAGTGGTGGTATATTTAAAATCAATGAGGATTGTACAAATTAAAGGCAGACAGATACTAGATTCCAGAGGAAATCCGACTGTAGAAGCTGATGTGATTTTAGAAGGAGGTATTTTAGGTAGGGCTTCTGTTCCCTCCGGCGCATCCACAGGCGCCTATGAGGCTTTCGAGTTAAGAGATGCCGATTCCAGTAAGTTTCAAGGCAAAGGAGTGTTAAAAGCTGTTGAAAATATTAATAATCTAATAAGTAGTAATTTGGTAGGAATAGAACCGTTGGAGCAGGACCGGGTGGATAAAACGTTATTAAAATTAGATGGTACGGAGAATAAATCAAAACTTGGGGTAAATGCTATGTTGGCAGTATCCTTGGCATGTGCAAAAGCTGCGGCAATCAATCAAAAAATGCAGCTTTTTGAGCATATTGCTCAAATTGCCGGAAACACAAAATCTTTTATCCTACCTACACCTTTGATGAATGTAATAAATGGTGGTAAGCATGCGCAGAATTCAACAGATATCCAGGAGTTTATGATCATACCCATAGGTGCGGTAAGTTTTTCTGAAGCTGTCAGAATGGGTTCCGAGGTATTTCAACTTTTAGGTAAGGTTTTAAAAGAGAAAGGATATGGCACAACAGTCGGTGATGAAGGGGGCTATGCGCCAGATGTAAGAGCAGGTAATAAAGAGGCCTTAGATTTAATACTGGAAGCAATAAAACGAGCAAAATATAACATAGGGTCAGATTTTGTGTTAGGACTCGATATCGCAGCAAGCGAATTGTATAAAGATGGCAAATACATACTTCAAACGGAAAACAAAAGCTTATCTTCCGATGAGATGATTGAGTACCTGGAGCAACTAGTAGCGGCTTATCCAATTGCTTCTATAGAAGATGGATTATCGGAGGATAATTGGGTGGGGTGGGGTAAACTGACAGAGAGCTTAGGACAAAAAGTGCAGCTTGTTGGAGATGATCTTTTAGTAACAAATCCTGAGTTATTAAAAAAAGCTATAGATCAAAAAAGCGCTAATGCCATACTTATAAAACCAAACCAGATTGGAACCCTGTCTGAGACTATTCACACAGTAAAAATTGCACAGGATAGCGGTTGGAATACTATAGCATCCCACAGGTCCGGAGAAACTGAAGATACAACTATAGCTCATCTGGCTGTAGGTTTATCATCCGGACAGATAAAAACCGGATCACTATCTAGAACAGACAGGATTGCCAAATACAATGAGCTGCTGAGGATAGAAGAATTTTTGGGTGACAAGGCAAAGTATGCAGGAAAAAGGATTTTTGGATGGCTTACTTAGTATTGGTGCGTCATGGTAAATCCGAGTGGAATAAACTTGGCTTATGGACAGGCTGGACTGATGTATCCTTAAATGAGGATGGTGTCAAAGAAGCAAGAGAAACTGCCCATAAACTTAAAGATATCCCATTCGATACAGTTTATATATCTTCCTTAAAGCGGGCAAAGCAGACCTATGATGAGATCAAATCAGTCTTAGGGTTTCATCTCCCTGAGATTTTTACTAAGGCTTTAGATGAGAGGGACTATGGAATCTACAACGGCAAAGATAAATGGCAGGTTAAGGAGCAGGTAGGAGAGCAGGAATGGGTTAAGATTAGACGAAGCTGGGATCATCCTATCCCGGAAGGGGAAACAATGAAGATGGTTTATGATCGGGTCGTCCCTTTTTATCAAAAATGCATATTTGCGGATCTAAAGCAAGGTAAAAATATATTAGTAGTGGCGCATGGAAATTCCTTAAGGGCTTTGGAAAAATACCTTGATGCTTTATCTAATGAAGAGTTGGTTGATCTCGAGTTTGGGATAGGGGAGGCGCATGTCTATAAAATAGACAGAGAGGGTAAGGTATTATCAAAAGAGATCCGCGCAGAAAATCCAAACAAGGGCGCTATTTAACTCCGATATCTCCTAATTCCCTATTTGATAGTTTGTGCCCCTGGAAGGATTTGCACCCTCGACCCTTTCGTCCGAAGCGAAATGCTCTATCTGCTGAGCTACAGGGGCTCTACTGCCAATTTTAGCACTCTAACGTACTTCTTACCACCTATTCACGATTATTAATTCCAAAAGCTATTATAAGCCTTCACAGAGGGGGTGAATTAAATGCGAGGCAGAAAAAGCGCCATGGGTATGGATACGGGCATGATGTATGATGAAGAATATTTTTCAGATTATCTGAGAAGTTTAAGTGCTCCCAAGAGGCCGGCTTGATCTCCCAAGCTGCCTTTAGATACTTTTGGCAAACGGGGAAATATAGTGGAGAGAACCGTTAAATCTTCCAGTAATTTATCTAATGGGATACTTTGAGAAACACTGCCGCCTAAAATTACAACTTCCGGGGACCAATGCACTATAGTGTTATGTAGCCCAATGGCTAAAAATTTTACAATCTCATCCCAAACAGCCGGATCGGTTATTTCTTCCGCCTTTAATCCGTACCTTTGTTGAATATACGATCCTCCTACTAAAGTTTCCAGGTGGCCAATACCACCGCATTTGCAGGGTATCCCATCAGGCTTGATAATTTGATGGCCAGGTTCAAATCCCTGAGTATTTTGATCAACCTTACCTTCTACAATTTTTGCTCCACCCACACCCGTACTGATAGTTAGATACGCTACAATTTTGTAATTTTTCCCAACTCCAAAGCAAGCCTCCCCTAAACCCGCCAAAATTGCATCGTTTTCCAAAAAAGTTGTGGCATTAAAAATATTTTCTAACCTTTCTTTTAATGGTTTACCAATCCAGCTTGAAATATGAGGACTTTTAATTAACATTGATTTATCTTGGTTAAGTGGACCGGCAATACCTCCTGTAATCTTCTTTATTGTCTGTCCGTGCGATAGATCATCTGCTACTTGTTTAATTGTTTGAATGCCTGTTTCGAAATCTGCCGGAGTGGGAACTATTTTAGTTTCGATTAGGGCCTGACCGTCTGAAGATATGCCTATTCTGGTTTTTGTTCCGCCAATATCAAATACAAGATACATTCTGAGAATTACATTACCACTTTTTCCAAACTTTATCACCCGTCTCTTACCCAACATTCATTCTATTTAACCCTTTTGTTGATAGGGGGTTTACTGGGGATAGTTTTTGCCCAGGGAGAAACAAAGCTTAATTTTCCCCCAAATGCTACAGAACAAAACCTTCCTCAGGTTTCTCCTACTCTAAGTATTGCTAAGCCGGTGGTGGCAGAACCTACCTGATATTTTAGTCATTCCTAAATTAAATATTAGAGCAGTTGTGGAACCAGTTGGGGAGGATGCCGGCGGAAAAATGGATGTGCCGAAGCTGGTAGAAAATGTTGGCTGGTACAATTTAGGTTATAAAGCAGGAGAAAAGGGGAGCGCTGTTATAGCCGGCCATTTTGATACTGTAAACGGCGCACCTGCCGTATTTTATTATTTGAGCCAGCTTACAAAAGGTGATGAAGTGATTGTAACGGATAAAAATGGCAAGAATTACATATTTAAAGTAGAAAAATCGGTTTCCTATCCTGTTGACCAGGCTCCCTTAGAAGAAATCTTTGCTGTTAATGATAAGCCAAGACTGAATTTAATTACCTGCTTTGGAACTTGGGATGCAGGAAGTAAAAATTATACTAACAGGTTAGTAGTTTATACTGAATTAGAAAATTCATAAATTTTAGCTTCCCACTTCTAAGGTGTCGAGTCAGACTCGACTAACCAAGTTAGACCAAATCAGACTTAGGTACATAAGTACATAAGGCGTCCCCTTACAAGGCTAGAAAGTCTATAGCTTTGTCTTGAATTAGCAAAAAATTTTCTTCTTGTTTCACAAAAACCTCATAAGATAGATAAGGGTTAGTTTTTGAGAAATAAGCTAGGATTTCCTCGGGATGAACCCAACTAAATTGTGAATTGCCCAAGTACTCTGAAAGAGAAGAGGGTTGTGATAAACAAACACGTAATACATCTTCTTGCAGTAATCTTTTTAAGATAGGGTTTCTGTGAATATAGCTTGTCAAGTGAAGTAATTGTTCATCCGATTTAATCATTACAGCTTTATAAACATCTTGATATAAAGGTCCAACTCTTTTATGCTTCTTGTTAAAATACATAGTATATCTTGTACCTAATGAGTTCATAAATTTATCGATTAACCCAGCAGTTTTCTGTTTTATAAGTAAATGAAAATGATTTGGCATAAGGCAAAAGGCTATTAGGGTGATTTCTTTATAAAAGTTATTCATCCGTAATAACCTAATAATCTTATCTTTGTCCCTGTAAGTTAAATCGGGGTTTGATAGTTGATCTTTTAATTTATCCTCATCTTTTGGCAAAAGATACTCCGCGACATAATTAAGGAATACATTGTAGTCTTGGCTATCTGTAAATATTATTCTTTTTTCGACACCCCTATTATAGATATGGTAATAACTTCCATCTGCATATATTTTAAGAGAATTTCTAGAAGGCATACTTATAGTTTCCAACTAAACTATAACTGATGTCAAGAGCTTAGCCTCATAAGGCGTCCCCTTAGGGGTTTAAGGAAATAATCAAGAATTTTTAGGATGCCGTTATCATCAACTGAGGGAGCAATTAGGTATTTTCCTTTTCCTTTTGATTTTACTTTTTCCTTTAATTCATCAGGCGCATTTAACATGGTAGCTACATACTCGCAAAGATCCATAAATTCCCAGTCTCCCATTGTATCTCCTACGCCTAAGGTATTTTCTAGAGTAATTCCTAATGTGTCTGCAACCACCTTAAGGGAATTGGCTTTAGATACGTTTTTTGCTGTAATCAGACAGTATTGGAAAGGCATGGTAAACGGATGCTGTGACCAAAGGAATTTTACCTTGTTGCTATGCTGTAAAAGAACAGATTCTATTCTTTGTCTATCTTGCTCGTCTACTGCGACCGGCAACATTTTAATTACTCGATGATGTTTTATTTCTTCAGCTAATGAATTAACAACTTCAGGATCATTTTGTAAGACTAACGTACGCCGCGGCGTAATTTCACTCATCTGATCTTTTTGAATAAAATAATTATCAGCTGTATAAACTTCCAGATATATATTGTTTTGCAGGCAGGTTTTCAGGATGGCTGCAACAGACTTCTTGTTGATATTGAATTCTCTAATAATCTTACTGGTTATTGGGTTTAGAATAAGTGAGCCTGAATCTGTAATATGAGGATTTTGTAGCTGGGCTTTTGAAATTATGGGATCTATTGCACTATGGTATTTACCTGAGCAAAGTACAATGGGAATACCAGCAAGGTGCACTTTTTGTAGTGTCGAAATAACACTTTTGTTAGGATAAGGAAAATTAATTCCTTTTTTGTTTCCCACAATTACCCCATCAACATCCAAAACAATTAATTTAACCATGCGCTTTGATTATACATAATCTCCTTACTCTTTAAAAACATATCCATTTTTGTTATGGTTATAGACAGAATGAAAATCGGTTATATCGGTTTAGGCAGAATGGGGAAAAATATGGTTTTAAGGCTGCTTGAACAGGGGATAGAAGTGGTGGCTTGGAATAGATCACCGGAACCTAGAGAAGAGATGGGAGAGGAAGCTAAGGGATTAAGCAGTGGTTCAGAAAACCTGCAAATTGTAGAAAGTTTAGACGGGTTAGTAGGAAGTTTAGAGTCCCCAAGAGCTGTTTGGCTCATGGTGAGCGCCGGTCCTGCCATTGATGATGTTTTAGATCAACTGGTTGAAAAACTAGCACCCGGGGATTTAGTGATCGATGGCGGCAATTCTCTTTATAAAGATACTTTAAGAAGAGCTGACAAGCTTTCTCAAAAACACATTCATTATATGGATGTTGGCACCTCCGGAGGGATTGAGGGAGCCAGGCATGGCGCTTGTATAATGATTGGCGGCGCCAAGGAAGACTATGAAAGGGTTTTAGAGGTGTTTAAGGCGGCAACACAGCTCAATGGTTATGCATATTTAGGTCCTGTTGGCTCCGGTCATTTTGCTAAAACAATCCATAATGGTATTGAATACGGCATGATGGAGGCAATAGGCGAGGGTGCAGCAATACTTAAGTTTTCTCCGTTTAATTATGATTTAAGAGAAGTTTTCAGAATTTATAATACAGGCTCTATTATCGAATCACGATTAGTCGGATGGACATTGGCTGAGTTGAAAAATGATCCAACTTTATTAAATATATCCTCTGTTATTGGATCAGGTGGCGGTTCTGGTAAAACTAAGGCGGAAGGACACTGGACAGTAGAGCTGGCAAAAGAAATGGGTATCCATACACCTGTAATTGAGGCCTCAGTGGAAGTTAGGAATAACTCAGATCAGGATAAAGAAGATTCTCCTAATGGTTTTCGGAATAAAATAGTGGCCGCTATGCGCTGGCAATTCGGCCGTCATCCGGTTAAAAAGAATTAAATTCGGCAGAAATCCATTGAGGGCTCAAGCCAGGCACGGCCGTCTTTTTCTATTAACTCATCCGCTTCCTTTGGCCCCCAGCTGCCTGGTTTATAAATGTATGGCTTCTTGCGGGTGCTTGCCAAAGGGTCGGTAAAAGCCCATTGAGCTTCTACTTCTTTGGCATCATTGAAAAAAGTCTGATCGCCTCTAATGGTATCGGCAATCAGTCTTTCATAAGGATCAGGTATATAGTGGCTATGAGGATCAACGCGGTAGCAATACTGCATATATTCCGGCTGCAATTTGTTCTCATGCCAGGGTATTTTAGTTAAGATTTTTAAAACAATGCCTTCGTTTGGTTGTATTCTATAAATTAAAACATTGGGTTCATCGCTGCAATCCAGATGTTTAAGCAGCCTGTTAGCGGGATTTTTGAAAATAATAGAAATTTCCGTGACGGTTTGAGCCAATTTTTTGCCTGCCCTGATGTAAATCGGCACATCCTTAAACCTGTCATTTTGTATATAAGTTTTTAAAGCATAAAAGGTATCCGTATTAGAATTCGGATCTACATTTTTTTCCTGATGATAGCCTTCATATTGTCCAAAAACGGCTTTTGTTGGAAAAGGTATTAGGTCCTGCAGAATTTTAATTCTTTGGGCTGTAACCGCCCGGCTGCTAAATTCGCTTGGCGCATCCATGGTGGCAAAGGCCAGCATTTGCAACTGGTGGTTTTGACCTACATCTTTCAAGGCTCCTACCTGATCATAATAACCCCCTCTGGCGCCAATACCAAAATCCTCGGCTGCCGTAATTTGAATATGATTGATATAGTCTTTATTGATTAGAGGCTCAAAAATGCCATTGGAAAATCTGAACGTTAAAATATTTTGCAGCGTCTCTTTGCCCAGATAGTGATCCAGTCTATAAATTTGGTTTTCCTCAAAGTAAGTTAAAAGCAGCTGATTTAATTCTTTTGCTGATTTTAAATCGTTGCCGACCGGCTTTTCGATCATCATCCGTACGAAGCCCTTAGTTTGTTTGTTTAAGCCTACTTTTTGCAGATTTTCAAAAATGTGGTGATAAAGTTCAGGGTAAGTGGCTAAATAAAAAATCTTGTCTGCGGAGCGATTTAAGCGTAAGATTTTAGCCAGCCCGGCATAAAAGGAAGGATCATCCAAATGGCCGGAAATATAGTGAAACTTACTAAGGAGCTTTTTTACTATTTCAGGTTTGACGGGGTGAGTATGGTGGATATTGGGACTATGTAAAACATTTTCAATATAATGGGCAAATTCGTCTTTACTCATGGGAGTTCTGGCATTGCCCAAAATTTCTATATTTTCAGGTAATAAGCCTTTTTCAGCCATATCGTACAAGGCGGGAATCAGTTTAATTTGAGCCAGATTTGAGGTGATACCAAAAATTGTCAAAGATAATGATTTCACAAATTTAAGGCTTTCATTATTACTTCTAAATTCCTGTCAGAATTTTCCTTAATGAGAAAAGATCCGATAGTCAAACGGTCTGCGCCTGCTTGGGCCAGCTGTTTCGCATTATTATCCCTGACTGCGCCGTCAACTCCGATTTGAACCTTCCATCCCATAGATTTGATTTTTTTAATTCTCGTAATAGATTCCGGAATAAATGGTTGTCCTTGAAATCCGGGAGTTATCGCCATTACTAAAACTTCATCAGTATATTTAATCAGCGGTTCAAGTTTTTCCAAGGAGGTATCCATATTTATAGCTATCCCAACTTCCATTCTTCTTGCCCTGACTGTTTTAATCATCTGAATAGGATTATCTCTTGCCTCCAAATGAAAGATTACCCGGTTAAATCCTGCTTTAGCTAATTTTTCTGCCCATTTTAAAGGATAAGCTACCATAAGATGGGCTTCCTTTTTTACATTTATCGGATATTTTTTTACAACCTGCGGTGAGATACTTTTATTGGGAACTAAAATATCATCCATAAAATCAATGTGAATCCAACCCAATGATGCTAATTTAGAATGACTGAATTTTTCAATATCCTGCTTGAATTGTTCTTCTGTTTGGGACAAAATGGCAGGAATGATTTGAATTGACATGGGTAAATTTGCTTGATTGTAACAAGTAAAATATTAATTGACAAGCAATAGGGTCTTTGTTAATCTCAAACACGATGAATGACTTAAGGAAGTTAACCAAATTAATTAGATATTTCATATTGGTATCCTCAACCGGAGCCGGATCCGGACATCCTACATCATCGCTTTCCGCTGCAGATTTAATGATCACCCTCCTTTTTGGAGGGTTTTTTAAATTTGATTTGAAAAATCCGCAAGACCCTCAAAATGACAGATTAATTTTTTCCAAGGGTCACGCCTCAGCCTTGTTTTATGCTCTTTTTGCCGCAGCCGGAGTAATTTCCGAAGAGGAAATTATGACACTCCGAAAATTTGGCTCAAGACTTGAGGGTCATCCCACCATGGATTTTCCCTATACGGAAGTGCCCACAGGTTCTTTAGGACAAGGTTTGTCTGTAGGATTAGGTATGGCTTTAAACAGTAAATATTTAGACAAAACAAACTTTAAAACCTTTGTGCTTCTGGGAGACAGCGAGATGGCAGAAGGATCTGTGTGGGAAGCCATTCAAATAGCAGCCTACTACAAACTGAATAATTTAATCGGAATTTTAGATGTTAATAGGCTGGGGCAAAGCAGGGAAACAATGTATGGTCACAAGCTTGCTGCTTTTCAAAAAAGAATCTCGTCTTTTGACTGGCAAACTTTTGTAGTTGATGGCCATAGCTTATCCAAAATAATTTCTACCTACAAAAAGGCTTTAAAGGTTAAAGGTAAACCGGTGATGATTATTGCCAAAACCTTAAAAGGTAAAGGCGTTTCGTTTTTGGAAAATAAAGAAGGCTGGCATGGTAAACCATTGCCACAAGCAGAATTGGAAAAAGCCTTACTGGAATTAGGTGAGATTGATAAGACGGTACGTGGAACCGTTGCAAAACCGTCACTGCGAGCGAAAGCGAAGCAATCCACTAAACAGATCGCTGCATCAGTCGCTACGCTCCTTCCTCACAATGACAAGGGGTATCAAAAAGGTGAAATGATTGCCACCAGAAAGGCTTATGGCAATGCTTTAGTTAGACTTGCCTCCCAATATCCAAATATAGTTGCCTTAGATGGTGAAACAAGTAACTCCACATATTCTGAGCTTTTTGCCAAAGCTAATCCTGAACATTACTTTGAGATGTTTATAGCCGAGCAGAACATGGCAGGTGTAGCTTTAGGACTGGCGAAAATGGGCAAGATTCCCTTTATCTCTACCTTTGCTGCCTTTTTCTCCCGTGCTTATGATCAAATTAGAATGGCTCAATATGCACAAACTAACATCAAATACGTTGGCTCCCATGCCGGAGTTTCCATAGGTGAAGACGGCGCCTCACAAATGGGCTTGGAAGATATTGCCATGTTTAGAACACTTTTAGGCAGTGTTGTGCTTTACCCCTCGGATGCAGTTTCTACCGAAAAATTAACTGAACTGGCTGCCAGGGCTAAAGGAATAGTGTATCTCCGCACTACCAGAAAAGAAACCCCGGTTATTTATTCCACTGATGAAAAATTTGTGCCGGGAGGCAGCAAAGTTGTTAAAAGAAGCAGTAAAGATGTTATTACCGTAGTAGGCGCAGGGGTGACTTTACATGAGGCTTTAGTAGCTTACGAGCAGTTAAAAAAGGATAAAATATTTGTTCGGGTAATTGATTTATACAGTATAAAGCCTTTGGATATTAAAACATTGACAAAAGCTGCAAAAGAAACTAAGGCTATTATTACTGTTGAGGACCACCATTTGGAAGGCGGTTTGGGCGAGGCGGTTGCATCCGGGGTGAGTGGTTTAACTAAAGTTTATCACCTGGCTGTAAAAAAAATACCCGGAAGCGGCAAACCGCATGAGCTTTTAGACTATGAGCAAATCTCCGAAGATGAGATCGTAAAGAAAGTAAAAGAAATAGTAGCAGCTTAGTGCCTAGTGAGAGTTACTATAGTCTGTCTTGACATTGAAATCTTAATATGCAAGACTATTCCTATGCTAAAGCCTTTTGCTGCCAGGAAACATGTGAAGATGCAGGAAGTTTTGATGCATCCGGAGGCAGAGGGACCCGAGTTTCATTACTATATGATCCGGGGAGGAAAAGAGAAACAAAATATCACTGTTTGGGAAACAGGTATGGTAGGGGGAGAATATATTAAAACTTATGGCCATTATCATGTAGGTAAACTTAATGAAACATACCGGATAATCCAAGGAGAAGGTATTGCCTTACTTCAAACCAGAAAAAAAGACGAAGCCGGAAACCCGACAGATGATGAAATTGAATCATTTAAAGCCATTAAAGTTAAAACAGATGATAGTGTTTTTATTCCTTCGGAAACCGGACATTTAGTAGCAAATATCGGTAAAGTCTGGCTGGTTACCAGTGATGACAGCACGGTTAGTTTTGAGGAGGCTGACCCTGTTAGTTTGCCCGGGCATGCCGATTACGAGGCTGTTAAAAAAATGAGGGGATTTGCTTATTATGTAATAGAAGAAGATAGCCAGATTGTCTTAGTTAAAAATCCAACCTATAAAGTTGTGCCGGAACCTATATGGCTTACCCCTGAGGAATACGCCCGTCAACTATAGATAAACACATTTGAGATATGGCATTATTTTTCGTTAGTTTACACAATTCATACTTAATTTTAAGAGAAAGTGGCTGTAGGAGCTACAGGTTTAGCTTTGGCATCAGGAGCAGTGACTGCAGGAGCTTTGCTGTAAAAAACTACGGCTGTTTGGAGCGGTGACTTTCGATGATTTGCGCTATTTTGTTAAATGTCTGATTTAACTTGCCCGGAACATTTTCTACTACAAAGTCATAGCTATCCTTAAATTGATTCCAGAAAATTTTATCCTGCTGCATTCTTGTTTGTATTTCTGCTTGACTCAAGCCGCGCTTTTGCAGCCTTTCCAATATCACCTGATCAGAAACAGTTAAATAAATAACCAAAACATTAGCTGATTTAATAAATTGCCTGATCTGACTAGCCCGGGATGGATCTATTCTCCAAATTAAGTTCGTATTGAAAACTTTGGCTATCTCTGTTTTCTCAGTACCATATAAATGACCTCCATATTCTACATGTTCAATAAAATCGCCTTTACCTATTTTTTTATTGAATTCCTCTCCGGTTAAAAAATAATAATCCAAACCGTCTTTTTCGTTATCTCTTTTAGGTCTTGAGGTACTGGTGGTAACTCTTTGCAAATTAGGATATTTGGATAAAAGCATTTGCATGATGGTATCTTTGCCTGAGGCGGTTTTGCCGGTTAGGATAAGTAAAAGTCCGCTGTTTTCCACTTGTGTTTACCTTGTGTGACCGGTAGTAGTTAATCTTTCTACGGAAAAATCTCTGTAAATTAATTTTCTGTGTTCTTTAGGAAGAGTTAATCCCTGAATTATTCCTCCTAGAAGTAAGCCTTTGGTAAACATATAATCCAAAATGCCAAAACTGATAAAAGCAGATAGAATTAAAAGCAGGCTGAAATTAAACCAATGATGAAGATGGAAAACCCGGCCGAAAATATATATTCGGATCACCGGAAAAATTTGTAACCTTCTTACTTTGATATTAGGCAATTTTCTTCTAATTCTAGAAGTAGGATGAGTTGTTGCCCGGAAGGTTAGATAACCTAAAGCCGTAGCAGGTATTAGTGATAAATATTCCATATAACTTAAATTTATTCTATAGAAGGCGTCCTGGAAATGCAATACATAGTAAGATTTAGGGCCGATTTTTTTTATGTACTCTAAATTCCTATTATTCATAAGCGGACTACCTTTCTTAATGCTTTAAGCGCTCGGCTTTGTAAAATACGTATACGGTCTTCCGGTTTATTTAACATTAGACTGATTTCTTTATTATCCCGATCTTCAATATATTTTAAAATAATTATTTCCCGGTAACTATCCGGTAACTTTCGGATTGATGATAAAACTGCCTCTTTTGTAAAATTATCATCGGTGATTTCCTCCGGAGTACTTTGTGCGTCTTCTAATTGTCCTGCTTCTTCAAGGGGAATATTAACTCTGTATGAACGGTAGTAATCAATTAAGTTATTTCTGGCAATACGGAAAAGCCAGGCTTCAAAAGGAACTCCCTGGTATTGAAATTGAGATAAATTTGTCCGAAAGACTTCACATCTCCAGCTTTAGCCTGTAAAACCCAAGAATTTAAGTCTCTCATGACATGACATATTAATTCTAACTGTAAAAAGAAAGTCTTAAGCAACAAATCGGTAGGGAATTGGTAAGAAGGTGTTACGTTGCCTCAGTTTTTCCGTTTTAACAGGTATGAAAAGGGTAATCATAGGAGGTATGTTAGTTGCCAGCGCCTTATTTTATCTGACTTTCACTTTTAAGGATGTCTTAATACTTGAGGCGGAATACCGCTTAGGATTAACCACGCCTAAAACTCAAGCAGAGAATGCCGGCGCTAAAGATTTTACTATCTCTGTCCCCAAGGTAGGTATAGATGCTAAGGTATATCCGGAAATTGATCCATATAATACAGCAGAATACAAGCAAGCCTTATCTAAAGGGGCCGCTCATGCAAAGGGTTCTGCTTATCCGGGAAATTAGGGAAATGTTTTTATTTTTGCGCACTCTACCTCAGGCCAAAGTCTGGTAACCTAATATAATGCAATATTTTATCTTTTGAATAAGTTAGATAAAGGGGACGAGGATTACTTAACTTATAGTAATGGAAGATTTAAGTATAGAGTGACAGAAACAAAAATAATCAGTCCGGAAGATATAGGGTACTTGGATAAAAAAACTGATAAAAAAACCGTTACCTTAATGACCTGTTGGCCTGCGGGGACAAGTTTAAAAAGATTACTGGTTATTGGTGAACTAACATAAGGACTCTTAAACAATTCTTACAATTTTCACAAACTATTCTTATTTTTCTAGAAGATAATAACTTACATGTTATGAAGTTTGCGTAAAATCCTCGACCACCCACTATGAATTCACCGGCGACGGATCAGATGGTTGCTATACTGTTTCAGGTATCGGCACGGAATCGGTTACAGTAGAAAAAACCGGACCCGACGGAAATACTTGTAAAGATATAAGTCATATAGACATATACTACGGTACGCCTTCCCCTTCTCCCACGCCCACCTCAACTCCTACTCCTTCAGCCAGCCCGGAAACCAATACTTCACCATCTCCTACTCCCGCATCAACCAGCAGTAGCAATTCTTCCTCAAACTCCGGCTCCGGTTCAGATAACAGTTCTTCTAACAATCCTTTAGCATTATAATACACCTTATGTTAGTAGATGAAGCAGAAATTATTGTAAAAGCAGGACATGGCGGACCGGGACGCGTTTCCTTTCGGAGTAAAAAGGGCGGTGGGCCTAATGGTGGAGATGGAGGCAGAGGCGGGGATATTTATGCCAAAGCCGTAACTGATATATATGCCTTAAAACAGTTTCTTTCCAAAAAAATTTGTCAGGCAGAAGACGGGCAGGATGGAGGAGTAGAAATGCGTTCAGGAGCAAACGGAAAGGATTTAATTTTGACCATGCCTGTTGGGACTTTTTTAACAAGTGAAGAAGGTTCAGAGAATGAATTAATAAAGGAAGGACAAGAATTTCTTCTGGCAAAAGGAGGATTAGGAGGAAGGGGTAATGCTTCTTTTCGATCCCCAAGTAATACTACCCCAAAATATGCTCAAAAGGGGCTTGATGGTCAGGAAAAGCATTTACTGCTAAAACTTAAATTAATTGCAGATATTGGTTTGATTGGACTTCCTAATGCAGGCAAAAGCTCTCTTTTAAATGAAATAACTAATGCTAATGCTAAAATTGGTGATTACCCTTTTACTACCTTGGAGCCAAACTTAGGAGTATTAAATGGTAGGGTATTGGCAGATATACCGGGTTTAATAGAGGGCGCCTCAGAAGGCAAAGGCTTAGGGCATAAATTCTTAAAACATATAGAAAAGGTAAGACTTTTGCTTCACTGTATATCTGCTGAGTCTGATAATCCTGTGAGGGATTATGAAATTGTTAGAACAGAGCTTAAAAAATTTAATCCTGAGCTTTTAAATAAAAGGGAGATTATTTTACTGACAAAATCAGATCTTGGGGAAATTAAACTGAAAAAAATAGGCCGCAAAGAAGTTATTCCGGTATCAATTTATGATTTTGACAGCATACAAGCTCTTACTAAAATCCTCTCAGATAATTAAAATCCAGTCAAGGTTTGTATTTTCAGGTAATATTCCCGCAAGGAAGAATGTGTAACATGAGTTGTTTATATAATTCCAGACTATGGAAGTAGATTAGGAGTTGATGGCGCTAGTATTTTTGAGGTTGATCTATTCCACTTAAGTAAAGTTCCTGCAAATCTTTGAACTCCTCTTGCACCAGTTTGATAATCTTCAGATTTTTGGGAGCTATCTCCAAATTTAATATTCACCGATCTTGAAATATCTCCTGATTCGTAAAAACTTGCATAGAATACTGGCGGCATAATTTCACTGAATTGTTCAAGTCTTAATACAGCGCTGAATGTATTTCCATTAGCCATTTTTGAATGAAGGTAGACTTCTGCTGGGCTGTAATGAGATATAGCTGACAATTTCTGTTCGTAAGTTGGGTGTAAACCGACTAAAGCATAATAGGCATGCGAAAATGTCACCGCAAGGTAATGGTTATCAGTATTATTTTCTTTCCAATTTATATAATTAAAAGGACTAATATCACATTCAGATATTTGCATTTGAAGTAGAAGATAAACAGTTATAGCTGTAGTAGCATCTGGTAATCCAACAAATTTAGAAAAATCATCTAAAGATCTTACTGTTTCAGGATCAACAGATAAAATTGCTTCTAAAATCTTCCGAGCTTCATCAACTCCTACTCTCTTAAGTCCATCAGAGTTTACTAATTGTTTAGATGCTTCTAATTCTTGGTCTGACATAGTTTAACGACTCATTTCTAATAGCTTGCTAGGTACCTCTCTAATAAATGGATTTGGGTGGTGAGAAAGCGCTAGGAGTTTTCTTTGGTTCTCGAGATCAATTTCTGATATTCTCCAAATTCGGGTAATTGCCCTTTCAGACTCTCTTATTAAATCGTGTGCTTCAGTAGCATAGCTAGTATGTGGCGGGCTATCATCTAGTACTCCAATTAATCCTGGTATCATTAGATTTGGATCACTTATCGTCCTGCCTAAAGTATTTGCACTTCGGAATTTTATTATGAATCTTCCATCTGCTAAAGCTTTTAACAAATGTGAAGTTGCAGGCTCCCCAAATTCTAAAATTGCTTGTGCATATTCATCTCCAACTTCTTCCGGAAATTGAGATAGGCCTGGTCTAGGTGTAAGATCGAAGCAACTAATCAAAGGAACAACCGCTTGCTCACCAATAGCCACAAGGGCATTCGTTGCTTCTAGTCTTGTTTCTGCATCTGGATCGGAAAGGTCGTAAATAAATCTGGATAATCTCAATTTGAACGCTTCATCTAATTGTTCAGTTGTAGCATTACTTGATATATTAAAAGAGACAGACTCAATGGATGGTCTTTTTGCTGCTACTCTCACCGGACGAAAGAATTTATCACCGGTTTGAGAATAAAAAAAAACTCTATTAGCTCTTAAAAATTCATTATTCATAAATATTAATAAACAAAAATAGCTTATGATAGATTTTGTAGTGCAAATTGTACCAGAAAAGGGGGTTAATATCAAACTATAGGTGTTGAAGTAACAGTTCAGAGTTCTTGACATACATTTGTCATTCCCGCGAAGGCGGGAATCTATATAGATTCCGGATCAAGCTCGCCTCGCTGAAGCTTCCGGCGAAGCGGGTCCGGAATGACAGTTTTGATATAGTTTTGTCAACTTACTCTAAGAAATATGATTATTAAGGCTCGATTTCACGAGCGCTAGCATGCACACTAGCGTCTTTTATAACCTGCCTAATTAGGTATTCCGGGGTATTAATGGTACAATTTGACTTTTAAACAAATAATATGAAAGTACTATTTATAAGTCCCAATTCACCCTTTGAGAGTATTGGCGGAGTTGAACGCTACATTATAAACCTCATAAATTATTTTAAAGTTGAAAAAGATATAAAAACCTTTCTTATACTTCCGACAACCCAAAAAAGCCACAGAGTTGAAGATGGGAACATGACTATTTACTATGACAACAACCTTTCCATCCCCCGTAAAAAGCGATCAGCTTCGGACATAGCCATTAAAGCACAAGGATTTTCGGATTTGGTTGAAGATATTATAAAGGCGCATAATATTGACGTAATCTGTGCAGAAAATATTCTTTTTGGTACGCCTGCAGCTTACAGTTTGAGACTAAATATGATAGCAGCGCTTTACAAGATACCACTCATATTGCGTCTTCATATGTATCCTGAAACTCCTCTTCAGATAGCTCTTACTAATGAATTGATGTGGGATCGTGTAAGTTGTGTTAGCAGAAGCGTGGCCGGAGACTGTTTCCAAAAGGGGACTGATATCAATAAACTTTCGACTGACTATTTGGGAGTAAATATTCTTGATTTCAATCCTGCTATTGATCCTAAATTCAACCTAAAAAGAGAGCTGGGACTTGAGAGTGACACTAAGATAGTGCTCACTGCCGGAAGAATAATTACAGGAACTAAGAATATGCTTAGGGAAAAAGGGATGATAAATCTTATCGAAGCATTCTCCAGAATTTCTCCGCGTTTTCCGAAAATTCGTCTTTTGATTGGTGTGGCAAAGGCCTCCGCTAATTTAAAGGATGAGTTTGACAACGCTTACGAAATGCTTCTTGGTTATATTAAGATTAATAATATTGAAGATAAAACAATTGTAAGGATGTTTGAGCTGGATCAAATGCCGAATACGTATAGAGGTTCCGATGTCTTGGTTCTTCCTGCGGAAAAAAATGAAACACTTGGCCAGATATTTATTGAGGCGATGGCTTGCGGTCTTCCGGTAATCGGAGCCAAAACCGGGGGAATGCCTGAGATCATTAGCGATGGGTATAGCGGATATCTTGTTCAGCCTAATGATCCAATTATTTTGGCTCAAAAAATTGAAAAAATCCTAAATGATAAAAGAGAAAGAAGTATGTTTATAAAAAACGGACATAAAACAATAGAGGAAAAATTTACTGCAAAGAAACAATTTTCAGGCTTTCATAAATTGCTTATGAGCACCATGATTAATCACTAAATAATATGGTTGACAATAAATGGGGTAAGAGGATTATCTATCAAATCTATCCGCGAAGTTTTAAAGACAGCAACGGAGACGGAATAGGCGATCTAAACGGAATAGCAGAAAAATTAGATTATTTAAAGGATTTGGGAGTAGATGCGCTATGGTTGTCTCCTATTTACCAATCACCAATGCATGATTTCGGCTACGATATTTCAAATTATTATGATATTGATCCAATATTTGGAAACCTTTCTGATTTTGATAGTTTAATAAAAAAGGCACACGGCAAGGATATAAAAGTGCTTATGGATTTTGTCCCTAATCACACATCTTTCGAGCATCCTTGGTTTAGACAGTCCAGATCTTCTGAAGATAATCCCAAAAGGGACTGGTATATCTGGAAACCTCCCAAGAAGAATGGAGTTGTTCCCAATAATTGGCTGTCTCAATTTGGCGGATCTGCCTGGGAACTGGATAAGAAAACTCATGAATATTACTTGCATACTTTTGATGTAAGCCAGCCCGATCTAAACTGGAGAAATCCGCAGGTAGTTGAGGAGATATTAAATGTGATGCGGCATTGGATGAAAAAAGGGGTGGATGGATTCAGGGTAGACGTAGCATACTACCTTTTTAAGGATCCCTTTTTCCGGGATGAACCGCGTAATCCCTTGTATTCCGAACATCACATGCAGTATGACAGCCTGTTGCATATTTACACTATTGCTTTACCGGAAACCCTTAATATGCTTAAAAAGCTTAATAATGTCGTAAATGAATTTGATGATAGATTTATGGTTTGTGAGATTTATACTTTCTTGCACGAGATAGTGAATCTTTACAAGATAGTCGGCCACCAAAGCTTTGCTCCTTTTAATTTTTCATTTATATCTCTTCCATGGAATGCTACAGAACAAAAGAAGTTTATTGATGAATTTGATGAGTTAGTAGGTCAAGATTATTACCCCACTTATGTTTTAGGCAATCACGATCAGTCAAGAATAGCTGCAAAATTGGGAGAAGGTTCTGCGCGAACAGCAGCCCTTCTTCAGCTTACGCTTCGGGGAGTGCCGTTTATATATTACGGAGAAGAACTTGGAATGCGGGATGTTGAGATCCCTGAGGAGAAAGCAAGGGACCCGATGGCTGTTAATATGAAGGGTTTTGATTTTGGACGCGATCCACAGCGGACACCTATGCAATGGGATGCATCTAGATTTGGGGGCTTTTCAGATGTAGAACCTTGGCTTCCTTTAGAGAAAGAGTTTAAAGAAAGGAATGTAGCCTCCGAGGAAAAGGATAATAAATCTTTTCTGAATTTATATAAATCTGTTATTAAATTAAGGAAAACTAGAAAAAGTTTAGAAGAAGGAAAGCTTGTTCCTTTAGACTTCAAAAATCCAAACGTATTAGGATTCGTGAGAAAAGAAAAGGAAGAAAAAACCCTTATACTGGCAAATTTTTCGCAAGAAGAACAAATAGTTGAATTGCCAAAAAGTAGTTGGCGCACTGTATTATCCACAAAGCTTGATGTTGAAAACAGGAAAGAAAAAGATCAGATCCTTCTGCGTCCTTCAGAGGGAATAATACTATTTTCAGAGTAACTTCTTTGGGTTCAAACTGTCCCCTTAGTGGTATTAAAATTTCAGGCTAAAAATACTTGGGGTGACTGGGCAGATGCCGTTTGTACCCAAGTGAAGGAATTTGTGCCTATTTATATGATTCCTGACTATGATATAGTTTAGCTAATTTATGGTTATCTTCATTGATGAATCTGGTATTCACACAAAGACAGGTCATGCTACTACGGTCATCGTTTATATAAAAATCAAGAATCTAGAATAAATAGAATCAGAAGTCTCTGAGGTTGAAGAAAAGTTAGGGATCTCCTCATTCCATTGGGGAGAAGAAAGCCTACCAGACTGCTAAACCCATAGCTGATGCATTAGGAAAAGAAATAATACAGATTGAAGAGATTAGTGAATTAGATCGAGATAAGGGTGGATTTGTAAAGCCAGAGGAATACGAAGAAAGAGTAAAATCCTGCCTAGAAAATCCTGAGGAGTCAGTCTATAATTGGGAAACCACAAATCATGCGCTTAATAGATTCTCTAAAAAAATTGAAGAGCTTGATAAAGAATATGAAAATAAGAAAATCTTAATAGTGGGGCATAGTTTTACTATAAATATGTATTTTGCACAGCTTTTAAATATCCTTGATAATACGTATTAGAGACTTAGCACAAATAATTTTGCTGACTGGGGGATTGTAAAGAATAGTAAAGTCGTAAAGGATATTGGTAATTAACTTATTACACCAACCTAATCTATGCAGGGGTGGGTGGCTGGACGTAGCTTGTACCCAGATGAGAGATTTTGATCTATATAAACCTGCTTGTAATTTTAGTTTCTTAAAATTATGATAGAACTATGGTTAATATGAATGATACTCAAAAAATGCTTCGGGCTATTATCAATGGACAAAGTTCCTTCAGACAAGAAGTATCGAGTAAAATTGATAAACTTGATAAAAAATTAGAAGGAAGAATAGATGGATTGGAAAGTAGGATAGATCAAGTTGACAAAAATTTGACTGAGAGAATGGATAAAATTGGTAAACAGCTTGCATATCTGGAGGATGATACTCCAACTAGGGAAGAATACGACCATTTGGAAGAAAGAGTAGACAAGATAGAACAGAAAGTTACTCCAATATTATAACTAAAATTGCTGGGGTGGTGTACGGGAGTCGAACCCGCTAAAATCGCCTCCACAGGGCGATGCCTAAGCCGTTCGGCACACACCACCGTAAAAGTAATTGTACCAGTTTAAAATCTAATTCTCCACTAAAAATCCCGCCTTGCAGCGGGATTCATAGAGAACCTGTTAATTAATCTTGCAATTAATTCAAAAACATTGCTGTTTTTTACAGGTCCCCTATTTATACACCTTTTTTAATCCTGGGTCAACTAGGATTAAATGTATCAAAATATACCAAAATTGTAAGTTAGTTTGAAAACGGCAGTAGTTTTAAGAATTCTTTAGGATTTAGGATGGCAGAAATAAAGTCAGGCTGTAGAGTGCCAAAATCCAAAACATTTAAACCGGTACTCACTGTTTGTTTGATTGTAGCAGGATAATAGTAGGGATGAGTTAAGGTAAATTCAAAAGGATAATCCGGCAGTATATTTCTGGCTTCTATTTCATCCGACACTCCGCCATTTTTCAGAACTATTGATCTGAAGCTTTCACCGACTGGCCCGGAAATCTTCAGAATATAGTCTCCTGCCAGATCTTTTTTCCATTTTAGAGAAGATTTAATCAGTAATATCACCGGAGATTTAACTTTTCCGCTAAATTCTAAAGGATCAGAATCAAACTGCCGGGCCCCGGAAAATAAGTTCAGGATTACCTTAAAATTTCCCTGTTCGGGTGTTTTTACCCTAAAATTAAATGTGTATTCCTGGCCTGGTTCAATTTTAACTCCGGCAGGTAATTCTACTGTTTGCATCCGCAGTTGTTGATCGCCTTGCACAGGCACCAGTTTTAATTGCTCTCCATCATTCCAGATCGATTGGCCGGTATTTTTAAAAACTAAAGAGATATTATAAGTCTCGCCGGCCACAAGGGAGCTATAAATTTCACCTTTGACTAATTGGGCTTTATTTCCTTGTATTGGTTTACCTTTGGTTTTATTTAACTCTACAATAGTTTGGTAAAAAGGATAATAATTAGCCTGCTTTTCACGATTGATTTTTTTAAAGGCAAAGTGATCGAAAGGAATTTCCTGGTAATCCAGTAAAAAAGGTGTCACTGCCGCTATTTGGTTGTTATTCCAAGCTGAGGTAAATGCGGTTTTAAAATAATCAGAAATAGTGTCTGCCGTAGGCAAAGCAGGATCATAGGTTAACCCTTCGGCATGCTTCCAGCCGGTTTCAGTAATAAAGACCGGAAGTTTTTTTGTAAGTCCTAATTCCTTTAGAATTTGCAACTCCCATTGCCAGGTTCTGATAGTACCCCGTCCTTGGGCATTAGGGGAGCCAACAAAACCCGGATTAGGATAGGAATGGGAAACCCAACCGTCTAATTTATCAAAAATACCCGGGACAGCCCGCGCCATTTGTTGTAAAAAAATGTATGCATCAAAATAGTCCGGTGGCTGATGTGGGGTGGAAGCATCCAAGCCTGCATTGAGTACAAAAAAGTCTCCATTTTTATTTTTCAATTCTGTGATAGTCTTATCTAAAGTTTCTGTATACAATTTAGGGTCAACAGAATTTCCCCATTCCTGACTGTGATTAGGCTCATTATAGATAACCACATATCTATTTTTGGTGGGCCAATTCAGGTTATCTAAAAAGTCTGCCCAGGCTTGCTCCTCACCCTCATAGGGCCTTTTCCAAAAGTTTCCTTCCGGCTGTGTAGCTAAACGGACAATGGGTATTAAATGCCTCCTTCTTAAATCATTAAAAAATTCCTGCCATTTATTTTGGTTACGGTCTTCACTTTCTATTAAAACAGTAACATAGCCCCAGTCACCGCCTGAAGAATTAACAAGTTGTGCAGCAGGAGAAGATTCATCAGGCGTAGCCTGAATAATATGTATGCCAAACTTATTATTGGGAACTGATAGAGGATCAGCTATGGCATAAACATTAGAATTTAGAGTTGCTGTGCTGAAAATGGTAAACCAGAAAAGTAGTAAAAGGATATATTTCATAATTTTACTGTGGAAGGTAAGTAGCGATTCTTATAGTTGGACTCTCAACAAACATGCTGCTATTTTACCAGAAAACTGTTGATATTTAGCTCATTCAAAGTTTTACCCTCTTGATATTTGGGTTTATTTCGGATAATAATTATTTCATGGTAGAAATTTTGGAACCTATTAATGTCTGGGTCTTGTTTGAAAAAAGCGCTGTCAGGCCTCTTGTTTTTTTTTGGAAAGGGCGACAAATCAAGATCAATAAAATTAATTTAGTGCATACTTCGCAAAACGGCTCCTCAACTGCTTACCACTTTTCGGTTTCTGCCCAGGGGAATTTTTACCGTTTGGCTTTTGATACCAAAAGTTTAAAGTGGTTTCTGGAAGCAGTGGAGGAAGATACACAATAAATAATAAGGTTATCCTTCATATAGATTTTAACAGCTATTTTGCCGCTGTGGAGCAGCAGGTTAACCCTAGACTACGAGGTAAACCTATCGGGGTAACAGGAGGAGATCGAATGAAAAGAACGGTTTTAGGTGCAGCTTCGATAGAGGCCAAAAGGTTTGGGGTTAAAACAGGTATGCAAATTTGGCAGGCAAAAAAACTTTGCCCTGGCCTGATTTTAGTCCCCGGGGACTCTGATAAGTATTTGGAGTGCACCAAGCGTTTTTTGGCCATTTTAAGCTCTTACAGCCCGTATTTGGAGGTGTTTTCTATAGATGAATGCTTTTTAGAAATAGAGTCTAGTCGCAAGAATCTAGATTCTAGACTCTCGACTCTAGTCACTATTGCCCAAGATATTAAAAAAAGAATTAGGGAAGAAGTTGGCGAGTGGATTACTTGTTCCATTGGTATTTCTTATAACAAATTAATGGCAAAACTGGCCGGGTCTTTATACAAACCCAATGGCTTGGTAGTAATTGAAGATGAAGAGGCTGCAAAATTTATTCTGGATAGGATAAAACTTGATGGAATTTGCGGAATTGGTCCCAGGATTAAAAAAAGATTAAATAATATGGGTATATTTAATTTTAAACAGCTAAGACAGGCGCCTCTGGAGACTTTACTCTCTTCCTTTAAATCTTATGGGCAAACTTTGTACAATATGGCCAGGGGTATTGACCATTCTAAAGTGATCCCTTTTTATGAAAAAGAAGAAGTAAAATCTATCGGGCACAGGTATACTATTGATCATGATACAGACAGTCCTCAAGAAATTAAACAAATCCTTTTGAAATTAACAGAACTAATAGCCAGAAGGCTCCGGGCTAAAAAGTTAGTAGGTAAAACTATACATTGCTGGTACAGAGAGGCTTTTAGTTTCCACCTCCGAGGGTCCGAAGGACGGGTTTCCAGTGGAAACCCAGGAGAAGAAATGCGATTACACCTCGGAGGTGTCTTTAAAAGTAATGGAATGCAAATTACTATTTTCTATACCAACGATGGATTGGAAATACTTAAAGCTGCCTGGAAAATCTTTCATCAGATTTGGGATAAAGATAAGATTAGGATGATTGGAGTTTCCATCTCAAATCTGCAACCTATTACTCCTCAGAATTTAAGCTTATTGGAAGATGATCAAAAACAAATAATCATCACTAAAGCCTTAGACAAAATTAATGACAAATATGGAGAATTTACCTTACAAAGAGGAACCTTGTTAAATTCGATTAAGGTGTACAGAAAACCTAATCCGTTTTTATCGGATAGAAGGTTTAAAATTTAAGAGGCCGCAAATCCCCGGCCAATCAGCCACCAGAAGGCTATTAAAACAGTAACGCTGGTTGGGTTAAATGACATGGCTGTAATAATTCCTAGGAAAGCTGTAATTTCAAGAAACCGTTTGTTTATAATAAACTGTCGGAAAGAATAACTCACCATAAATAAAATCATTATTACGCCTGGTAAACCTCCCTGGATCCACCAGTCAAGCACAAAATTATGGCTGCTGTCTACAAACTGATACTTTATATTATTATCCAAGGATTTTGCAGCAGTTTGTAAAGCGCCGGTGGCATTACCAAAGCCATGACCTAACAGCGGGGAAGTTGATCCGGCATAAAAAGCTGTCTGCCAGATTTCAGCTCTATTTTCATACAAGCCTCCGCCCTGCAGGAATGGCAAATATAGGCTTAAGCTAAAAAGCATAATACAAACAGTGAATGCTTTAACAAAAGAAAATTTTACTTTTTGAATTAAGAATAATAGCAATACTTCAAGTAACAATGCCAGTAAAGCAGACCTTGATCCTGACAGTAAAATTATAGTAATTGTAAAAATAAATGCTAAAATTTTGAAAGAATTCTTTTGATAAGCAAAAAATGCAAAGGGGAATAAAAAGACCGCAGTTGCAGCCAGGGCATTCGGCTCACCCAGAGTACCCACACTGCGGCCGTTTAAGTTCAAACCAACCAGTAATGTCCCCAGCAATAATCCGGGCAGGGGAACCGGATAAAACCATTTTGGTATATGCTCCAGTTTAATATTGCCGGAGATAACAGAGAAAACTATTAAATGCCACAGCAAAAAAATCCCCTGCAGCCTGAAAGCATTACCAAAAAAAGTATTGTTAGTAATCTGGAAAGGCAGATGAATTACAGTAAGGATTAAAAGTACAAAGATTAATTTCCCAAACAAAGTGTTTAGGATTTTAAAAATCTGCTTAGGATGAGTATAAAAATAAACCAATGCCAACAATTCGATAGCGATCTCTGCCACAATGACTTTTGAGGATTCAAATGGAGAAATACCAATAGGCAAAACAATAAATGGAAGGAGAAATAATAAAAAGAATATTATCAGGGCGGGTATCATGCTCCCAGTTTATCACATGATTCTTCTTACTTTTTCACAGTACAAGCGCGAAAAGTAGAGTCTAAATTTAAGACATATCTTTGAATTTTTAACGCATCAACGCTTGTAATTCTCTTATTTGCGTCAACGTCCCCTCTTCTGATTTGCTCTCTTGTCGGATTTTTGTAAGGATCGAGTCTGGCTACTATTTTTAGAACCGTCTGTGCATCGGCAAAAGTTACTCTGCCATCCTGGTTCACATCACCGATATTATTACAAGGAGATGGTTTGCCAATAATTACCGGTCCTGTTACCGGTCCTGTTATTGGTGTCTTATCTGACGCAGCATTAACCAGAGTAATTTGTGATAGCGCTAAACCTGTAAACGCAGTAAATATAAATCCGGCAATAATTCTAAACTTCATAGTGGCATATATTAGCATATGTTTACCCCTTTGTCAAGTGTTATAGGCTAGGAGTGCAAATACTCCTGAATAATCTGCCGATTGTGCAGCTTCAGGACGGCGATATAGCAAATCTCCTACATTTGAATAACTGGTTTCTACAAAATCCTCACCTTCAAACGGCAACAAGAGCCATGTTTGCCATTTAATGTCCTGAGGGTGTTTGATTTCTAGGCGCCATTGTGTACCGGGTTCTCTTCTTATGAACATACTTACCAGGATTCTCAGGGAAGGAGGCCAGTTTGTCTTTACTTTATGCGGCAGTCTATCATGGGTAAGCTTAGGCTTTCCGGTAATCAAGTCATATTTAATCTGTATGACCTGCAGGGGAGTTTTCCTTCTGGCTAAAATCAGTTCACATGGATTCAATACTTGCACACCTTGCATTTGATCTTCTCCAAAACGGCAGCTCCATTGTTTAACCTGTTCAAATGGAATATTATAGTGTCTCACTTGTTGCCCATTCTCCAGAGGTTGCCCTGAAACGTGCCTGTCAATAATATCTACTATCTGATGCCTTAATTCAGTTTCCTGCGCAATCATAAATCAATTACTCATCTTACGCAGTGTCATTCCCGCGTAGGCGAGAATCCATGTTTTTTATTTGTATAGATTCCCATCCTCGATCGGAGTCGAGGACAAGCTTTCATGGGAATGACAATGGTAATTATGTAACATAAGTTAATTATGGCGAGGAGATTATATTACAGGTCCTGATAAAATACTATGAGGCTGAAAAAGTTCCTGTTGCTTGTTTATAGAATTAGAAGATGATATGTTGTGATAATGCGGATTATAGTTACCGGCGGGGCCGGATTTTTAGGATTACACCTTTGTGATAAGTTATTGGAGCAAGGAAATGAGGTTTATTGTGTTGATAATTTCATAACAGGTTCTCGGGAAAATATTAAGCATTTAGAGGATAATCCTAATTTTCACTTCATAGATCACGACGTGGTGAATGCATTTACCATAACCCAAGGTCCGCCAATTGATCAAATTTATCATCTGGCCTCACCCGCCTCACCGAATAAAGATAACCCCCAAAGCTATATTGCCCATCCTTTTGAAACAATGCTGGTTAATACAGAGGGCACCTGGAAACTTTGTGAGATGGCACTAAAAAATAATGCCAGGCTTTTATTCGCTTCAACCTCGGAAATATACGGAGATCCGCTGGAACATCCGCAAAAAGAAAGTTATAGAGGAAATGTTTCAACAATTGGTCCAAGAGCAGTATATGACGAATCCAAAAGATTTGGAGAAACTATAGTCTCTGCTTTTATCAGATCAAAAGGATTAGAGGGAGCAATTGTGAGGATTTTTAATACATACGGGCCAAGAATGGCCCAGGATGGCAGAGTAGTAATTGAATTTGTTCAAGCAGCATTGGTAAATAAGCCATTTCCTATTTTTGGAGACGGTACGCAAACACGTTCTTTTTGCTATATAGATGATATGGTGAATGGACTGGTAGCGGCAATGGATAAAGGGAAAACAGGGGAGGTATATAATTTAGGCAATCCTGATGAATTTACGGTTTTGGAACTGGCTGAGAAAGTAAAAGGATTGGTCAATGCAAGCTCGGAAGTAGAATTTGTACAAGATTTGCCGGAGGATGACCCCAAACAAAGGTGCTCTGATATAACAAAGGCAAAAGAAAAATTAGGCTGGGAACCAAAAGTTCAATTGGAGGAAGGCTTAAAAAAGCTTATTGATTATCTTCAAAAAGATCATGCATGAAACGGGACTTTTTGTTTGTACTACGATACAGACAAATCCGAACCATTTTCCAATTGCAATCGCATTAGTCGACGCATTGGGTCGCGGCGGAAGCCGCTTCCCCAAAGTTCTAGGGAACTCTTCTGGCCACAAACTCAAGAAGTCCTAGCTATCACAGTTTAACTCATCTGACATTTCGGGTTAACCTACGGAATTAAATCTTACCCATTTTTAACTATGAAAGATAAGCTTCGATAATACTTCCAAAACCTGCTTGTTTTGTCAATGTTTGTAGAGCCTGTAAATTTTTCCCAATTAGGGTTAATTTCAAGGGAATTTTAACTCCTTGCTGTTTAAGAGTGACAATACTATCAATAATTTCACCTTCCAGACTTTCCCCACCGATTCCTTTGAGTGCTTCGTTTAACTCATCCCTCCTATCAGCAATTTTCTGATTCTCATCTAGCTGCATAAGATACTCCAGAAAGATATTTCTAACTCCTTCTTTCCCTCCAATAAAAGCAGCTCCAACTAAATTTTGAACGAACTCTCTATCATTTTCGTCCAGTTCTAGCATATTATATCTATCGAATACTGCGAGCCTTTGGTTATCTGCAGTTATACGGAAATTACCAGGGTGAATATCAGCATGAACTAAACCCGTTTCTGCAATTTGGCGTAGATAACTTTTTGTAAGTAACACAATCGCTTGTTGGTAATCCTCTCTGTTAATTCTACCTTCACTAATATTTGATTCTTCATCAGTGATAGTGAGCGCAGTTAGGTTTCTACCTTCCACAAACTCCTCTCTTCTTAGATATCTAGTTCCAGTGGGCACAGATTGAGGAACAAAAAGACTATATTTATTTGTCCCATCTGCATTCCATCCGTCATTTTGAGCTCTGAACAAAGTATCTTTTTCTTCAAAGCGTGGGTCTGAAACCTCATCACGCATCCAAGCATCTACATCTCCTAATAAAGTATCAAGTAACGCATAATTTCTTTCATTTGGATTTATTTCCTGAGCACGTTTAATAGACCGACGTAATAAATCAATTGTTTTAGTTAAGTTATATTCCACGTTTGGATTTTTAACTGCGACTACTTCACGCCGACCATTTTTTAGCTGCACTTCATAAACAGTCATTAACGATCCCCCACCAACTCTAGGTCGTATCTCTTCTATATCATCTACTAATTCAGCAACTTCAGGATGTTGTGCAGCTTCTCTCATGAGTATTCTATATGCCTGAAGTCTAGATTGCCCCCTAACTTGATCATATACTTGAGAATACTCTTGAGTAAGCTCCTCTGGTATTGGGAAATACTGGCCTGCGAATTGTAACATTCTAACCCCTACTCCAAATTGTTTGCCTACAAGTAATGCCAATTCCCAAGGAGTAAAAGTATGCCTCACCTCATCCTGGCGCTGCTCTCCAAAAAGAGATAGTAACCTTAGCTCTTCAGTAGAAACCTCAGTTGCTGGACCTTCCTTTATTCCTCCCTGCATTAATACATAAAGTCGTTGGGCCAAAACCTCAACGTCATGATCATCATATGTAGGTAAAAGTCCTGTTTTCTTAAAATCTTCAGCTTTTTCTTTAGCCTTTGCCCAGTAAATTTTTGAATCTTTATACTTTGTCTGAGGGTATTGAAGGATTAAATCCATAAGGACCCCGTTTAAATGATCATAAAGTTCTTCTTGTGTTCCAACCTCTAGCAAAGAGGATACTAAGCCCCTTGTAACTTGCTCTTCTCTTGAATCATTTTCAAAACGAAGCCAATCAGAAAAGAATGTATCTTGCAGTCTTCTTTTTCCTTCAGGATAAGATAGTACTCCCATATGGCCAGTGAGAATTTTACGCAAAATAGCATATTTCATACCAGAGTCAGCCAAATAAACTGAACGGACAGTCTCAGTAAATGGTTTATATCTAATGTCTTCACTTTCAGGTCCATGTTTAACCCACCATACTAATCTTCCTTCACCCTGACGTTTCATTTCCGGATAAGCTTCTAATGCAAAGAAGTTATGTATGTCTTCATTTGGAGAAAAACGATAGCACTGCCACCATTGATCAAATATATATTTCTTAAGTGCCTCATCAGATGTCCTAGATTTAAGAAGAGCTTCCAGTAGTCTTACTGGTTCAACACCATGTCTCTGTTCAATTACACCATGAAATTGTCTGGGATCCTCTTCAAATCCTTTGCCTGGTTCTATAAGAAAAGTATCAGCAAGAGCTGCTTCGCCAATTGCTTCTTCGTCAACAAAATATCTTCGGACATTATCATGCATTAATTGCTCAAGTTTAGAAAAATCAGCAAGGGTTCTAGCACGATCTTCTATGAGATAATCTAACGCTCTTGCAAAAATATGAGGCGATAAGTTAGGAAATCTTTGACCAACGAATTCAACAGCCTCATCAAATGTCATAGACTGCGCTATTCTTTTTGCAATTTCAGGAGGAACTTGTAAAAGTATTTGTGTGTTATTTGCTAATAATGAAACAGCTAGAAACTCAAGAAGTGTATTAATGTTTGTAACATCCTTACTTCTTAATAATTGATTTGATACTTTTTGCCACATTTGCTGATCTGCAAGTGTTCCTTCTATACCAAAAACTGGTAAATGTTCTATAAGAGGCACGAGAGAGGCTCTTGTGGTAGCTGCCTTCTTAAGAGACTTTGATCTAATCCCCTTGATAAGCTTTGAAAATCTGCTAAGATCTCTAGGGAGAACATCCCAATTCACGATAAAACCAAGCTCCCTAGCTCTTTGAGGAGCTTCCCTGATACCATCTAAAATCGTCTCTACTCTTGCCGAAGTGAGTCGTGAATCCGCAAGGCGATCTAGATTTGACTCAGTATTGATTAAAAAGAGTTCTTTTTCCATACATATAGCCATTACTAATAGTCTATCGAGAAAATCCTTAGCGTTTATTATTCTTGATGGCTCATCATCACGCTTAAAGCTCTTTATGCCCGAGTATCCTTCTCCAAATGTTTTTCCGAAGTGCGATTCCTCGACGTCATAGGAGTTTGCTTCTGCCCATTTTGTAAGAACTTTAAGCGCATCAGCAGGTGTCATTCTCTGAAACATAGCATCCTGAAGGATCATATAATTTTGATTTTCCTTAAGGTTATAATCATGCATAAAGCCAGAGACATATTTAAAAAAAGCAATTGGATCACCACTAAGTCTTTCTAGAGCTGAGATTCTAGCACTGATCAAATGACCATTAACTTCATTACGAAATCCACCTTCAGTGGTTTGGTTCATTAAAGCAGTAAATGCATTTTCCTCCTCTTCACTAAATGGTGAGGGTGGTTGGTGACCACGTTCAAAAAGACGTTTTTTTATTTTGTCTGACATCATTTCAGAAACGTCAAAAGCAGCTACTTTTGAACCACTAAGCATATCTGCAAATGATACAGCTAAATCCGTGCTGAAAATATTTTTATCAAATGCATATTCAACAATAGGAGCATAATAATATTTATCGTGATAAGGTAGTTGTTCGACTAATTGTCTGTATGCCCTCAAATCTAAATTATCTTTTTGCAAAACATAGTTTGTAAGTAAAGATGTACCTATCGTCTCAACATCATAGCCGCTGAGTACAATTCCAGATTCATAAAGAATAGGATTTTTAGCAGGGGATAGAAGCGAACGTATTGCTTCTACGTCTCCATATCCTGAAACCCACTCTGAAAGTTCTACCTGTTCACCTTGTAAGTTTGTTACAGTATCCATTGTTTCTAGTGACCATATAATGGGTTTTTTAACATAGGACGTATTGACGGTAAGAAATACCAATGAATCCAAACCTGCTTCCGAGAGTGTAGAATCACGATCTCTAAAAAGATCTTTTTGCCAAGTTACTAATTGTTGAAACTGTTGTTTCCTTTCCTCCTCTGCTCGTGAATCAGATTCTGGCGTACTCAAGGCATGGAATTGGCGTTCGAGAAAATGCCTTTTTTCCAAGAAACTTAATTCTTTAAAGCGATTCCATAAATCTGTATCTTTTTGATAACCTTCGAAATCCTCAACTTCAAGCTGAAGTGGAGAAAGTTGATGTGATAGATGCCTTGAATCTATAAATCTAGCTAATTGCTCAAAGTTTAAACGTCTATCAAGTAGAGAACCATGTTCATAGTCATCATGAGGGATAACAATCTTCTCACTTTTAAATAACGGTTTGTGTGGAACCTGCTCTAACTTTTTAAACAATGATGAGAATCCATAAGGATTAATTCCCTTGTCTTCTAACAACTCAGCAGCGCGTACATCCGCCTCTGTTTCATGAAGCCTTTTACGCCCTACATCTCTGATTGGGTCACCTGCATTCCCACTCTCAATGTGCTTTTTTGCTAAGTGAGTCCATTCGTGCCCTAAAAGCGCATCAAGCTCTTCTTGATGTGAAAGAAGGCTAAGAAGACCATCGCTTAATACAACATAACCAGGCGTAGAAAATGCCTCTGGCATTGCATCATGAACAATTATAACCTCAGCTTTTTTACCATCTACTAAAAAATCCAATCTTCCTTGCACATACTGGGTGACTTTGCTTTCCGGTCTATAGTATTCATGACGACCTAAGTATGCATTTAATGATAGCCAAATACCTTTTTCAAGCTCTTCATCTCCTTTGGGAGATTCAGAAAAGCGTGTAATATCTCGTTGACCTATAATAATGGGTCTTTCTGCTAGAGCGATATCTTCCATAACTACTTTGTCCTCAGTCGCGACCCAATGCGTCGACTAATGCGATTGCGATTGAAAAATGGTTCGAATTTGTTTGTACGCCCAGAGGGATTCGAACCCCCGACCTAACGCTTAGAACGCGCTCGCTCTAATCCGCTGAGCTATGGGCGCAAAGTCAAACCAAAGACTATTTTACCAAAATTAGCACTTGACATCCAGCGCCTCTATTTGATATTGTTTACAAGTGACAACTGCTCTTAAAATATCTAAGCTGACAAACCTTGCCGTCATAATTTTCTATACCCTGCTTGCTTTTTTATTAATTAAACCGCTATTTGCCCAGGACTCAACCATTTCAGCAACAAGCGACAAAAAAATTCTAATCCAGCAAAAAATTGAAGCCCGAAAAGAAGCAGTTCAGGCTAAAGTTGAAACCCGCAAAGAAAAAGTCCAGATCAGGATTGCTTCAAAAGAAGCCAATATAAAACAAAAAATAGAGGACAGGAAAGAAAAAATAGCTTCAAGGCATGCTGCTTTAAAAGAAAAATTGCAAACATTCAAGGATAAAAAGAAAGCCGAAATTGCCGAGACAGTAAACACCAATTTAAACAGGATAAATACAAATCAAACAGACCGGATGCTGAAACATCTAAATACTATATCCACAATTTTGGACAAAGTGGAAAATCTGGTCAACCAAGGTAACTCCAGTATAAAAGACCCTGATGCTACAAGAGTTGCAATTGAGGATGCGAGAATAATGATAATAAGTACGTCTGATGTTGTAACGGAACAATCAGGAAAGGATTACACGATTGAACTAACTTCAGAAAGTAAAGTTAAAGCGGATGCGCAGACTCAAAGAAAAAAATTGCATAATGATTTACTTGCTGTAAGAAAGCTTGTTATAGAAAGTAAGCAAAAAGTTACAGAGGTAATCAGAACTGCCAAAGCGGAAAAAGGCGCAAAGGAGGCAACAACAAGTGGACAACAATAATCAACCAATTCAACCTACTGCGCAACCTACTTTAGCAACAGTGCAGGCAGGACAGGAAAAAGAGAGCAGTAAAATGGTTTTATGGTTTATAGGAGGCATTGTATTAATAATGTTGGCAGTCGGAGGAATTTACTGGTTTTTAAGTAAGCAGCAAATAAACCAGCAAGTTTCTCAAGTACCAGTCAGACCGGCAGAAGCGCAAGTAACAACAGAAACCTTGAGTCAGAATCTCAATGCAGTAGATGTGGAATCCTCAGACAGCAGTGATTTTTCTCAAGTTGACCAGGACCTTCAAGATTTGTAAGCAAGGAAAATTATTATCTGCCGAAAAGACTACTAATGAATCCAAAGATAAAGCGGAAAAAACTACCCAGCAGTCCACCGTACTGAGTGGATGCCATACTTTTAGGTTGCTGAGAAACTAAGTCAGATTTTTGAGAAGGTTGATCACTTTGTGACGGTTTTTCACCGGCGGGTTCCTGGACAGTCTTTGTAGTACCTAATACTCCCGGTAAAAATCCGGCAGCCGGGGTAGAAACAAATGCACCGGCCGGCCTGACTGCTATTTCATTAGAATAAGGCCCGCCGTTACAGCCATTACCGGCTCTTACTCTAAAGTAATAAGTAGTCCCTCCGGACAAGCTACCCACTGTATAAGAAGTGGTATCTTTTCCTCCCACATTAGGATTGCCGTAAAGAGGCTTACCAGGGGTTAATCCGTATGATATAACATAGTGGGTAACCGGATCCTTAGCTTTAGACCAAGTTAAAGTGACTTTATTAGGACCGGCAGCTGTTGCCGAAAGTAAAGCCGGTGCTCCTCCTGCGGCAGAATCATTACAACTTGGCGCACTGGTTCCGCCTCCGCTGCTACCACCGCTACTGCCGGAACTGCTACTGTCGGAGGCAGCTGCCGCCACCAAAGAAGCAAAAGTAGTCAAATGATAAGTATGGATTTTAGTATCCGTTCCATTGGAGCTATAACATTCACCGGGAAAAACTGGCGGGGAAGGGCTTGCATAAGTTCCGCCGCAGGCGCTGGTAATCTGAACCCAGGCGTTTGACCCTGCAGCTTTATATCCTACCGGTCCTGTTACACCGGTTAAGACAACATCTATTGGTTGGTCAAACAATAATATGGCTGTAGATGAACCTACCTCCACTATAGAGCCGCCTACTGAAAAACCGCTTGGAGCAGTACCGGTACTAGAGCCGGCTGCAGGCGGAGTGATAGTCCCATCCCAGGCAGCAGGCGCCAAAATGGTGGTATTGTTGGGAATGACCACACTGGCATTAGAAACACGGTTACTGGCAATAGTGATTGGAATGCCGGGAGTGGAGGAAACTAAAGTTACTGCTTTACCTACAGTTGGGATTTGACCGCCGATATTTCCTAAATTAGTTAAATCAACGTTAGTTAAACTACCTCCGTCATAGCTTGTTACCGGTTGGGTGCCGATATTGCCATCTGCGACTGTGCTGACAGAGCTGCTTAAATCAATCGGGGTGTCCTGAGTGGTAGTGGAGGCTAAACTGACAGCCGATATACCCAGAGTATGTCCATAACCAAAAACCGAGTCTTTATTAAAAGGAACGGCAAGTATTGATACTGCCGCAAATATAACAATTAAAATTTTTGTTAAGTGTTTGTTAAATCCTAATCCCATAGCAATTTGGACAGAATGGTGTATACTATAACACACTTTTTATGACGAATGCAAGTATCAAAAAATCTGACATTACCCCACTAATTCTAAATAACTTGTAAAATATTGGTAGATTTTGAGGATTTAATGATTTTTCCG